>ERZ780095.38-NODE-38-length-63343-cov-20.9603_pt1 | contig 63343 bp, 64 predicted proteins | sample MGYA00511574_ERZ780095 | MGnify/ENA primary metagenome ERZ780095 (study PRJEB29588, sample SAMEA2153837) | human gut metagenome | biome: human gut; feature: human-associated habitat; material: faeces | place: Denmark | collected 2008/2010 ...
TATAAATCGTCCGCTCACTGACATTGTTCCGCTTCGCAATTTCTACCATTGTCATGCCGCTCTCATACCCAACAACAAAATTATTATATATTGCCATCCACTTGGCGTTATGTTTCTGACGACCGCTTAACTTACGATTTCTGTAATACTCCAATTCCTCCCGAAGTTTTGCATTCTCTTTTTCCAACTCCTCAATTCTTTTTAATGCCTCTTCAATATTTATAACTTTATTCATCTTAATGTTCCTCCAATATGCCATTTTCATTTTGTCTATATCATATCAATCAAGCTTCTATATGTCAATTTGATTTTGTCATCAATTAATTCTAAGCATAAAAAAGGAACCGATCTCTCGATTCCTTCTCATTCCTATATTCTCTTTACTATTTCTTCCTCGTCAACAGGCACACCATCTCCACATGCGTTGATACGTTTGAACTGCTCTCTTTTTTACCTCATCGGTTTGTGGAAACATGTCCAGTGCCTCATCGGTTTGCGGGAACTTATCAATAGTTACCGCCTCTGCTTTGCATCAACAAACTAGGATTTATATAATTATTCCTCTAACTTTCCCCATTTTATAGGCTTTCCCGCCTGTCCATTAGTGAAATGATATGTAGTTTCCCTTATTTTTGCCCTTATGAGATAATCACAAGGGAAATAAGGGAAATTTTTTAGTCATTGCCCACCACTTTATCAAGAAGCCGAACTGATTTTCGTTTCGCATCTCTTGTGGAGTGAGCATAGACGTTCATTGTGGTACTGACATCTGAGTGTCCCAACAATTCCTGCACATCTTTTGGGGCAGCTCCATTTGCTAAAAGGTTGCTTGTATAGGTGTGACGTAACTGGTGGAAATGAAAGCCTTCAAATCCCTCTAATGTTTTTGCCACCTTTCTGCAAACAGTCCCCAAAGTAGTTGGAAGTTCCAAACAACCATCCGGTCTTAAACAGACGAAAGAAATTTCTTTATAATCTGTCGGGACTTCCTCTGTTCTGTCTAAACAATAATATTCGTAGTACACTCTGTTTTTCTCTTTGACCTCTTTGTAGTAGTTCGTGTGATAAAGTTCTCCGTACTGCATTCGATTTTTTAACTGCTCTTTCCGGGCATTACGGAAAATCTCTACCAGTGTATCTCCAAAATCAACAACCCTTACTTTTTTCCGCTTGGTTGGTCCGATGATATATTTGCGCTTTGAGCCATCATATCGGATGCTGCGTCTTATGGTAAGGCATTGTTCTTCCAGATTTACGTCCTGCCATGCCAAACCGCAGGCTTCTCCAATACGAAGCCCGGCATAATAGGCTATCTGGATTGGAAGTATTGCGGCTGGGTTCTTTTTTTGCAGATAAGCAAGCAATCTTTCATAATCTTCTCGTGAAATTGGTTGGACATTTCCGTCCATATCCTCATCGGAAAACAAATCCACTTCATCCGTCTGATACCGCAGTTTAATATACTGCATGGGATTGAACGTAATATACTGCTTTGGAAATACTGCAAAACGGAAGGACTGCTGCATGACTGCGGAAAAAGAATGGATATAATCTTTGCTGTAACCCTTTCTCTCTTTTCCGTCGGGATGAACTCCCCCGAAGGAAAGCAAATCGAAGAAGGATTGCAAATGTTCAGAGGTTACATTTTTCAGTTTCCGTTCTGCCAATGGGTGTTTCTTGATATTTCGGATTGTTCCGAGGTAATTCTCCACCGTACCATTGCTGAGCGTACCTGTTTTTAATTCCTCCTCTGCCCACACATCCAAAAGCTGTCCGACTGTGAGATTTTCCGCTTTGGCAACAAATTTCTTTTTCTCATAATCATCCATTGCCTGACGGAGCAGCTTTTCAGTTTCACTTTTGCTTTCTGTTCCAACGCATTCTTTCTGAACAAGATTGCCGCTTGCGTCCTCTACATAGAAGCGGTAGTACCATTTCTTTCCTTTTTTTCTTACAGATCCTTTTGCCATAATCGTGTGTCTCCTTTCGATATCAGACAATCGGAACTGATGAAATGCTTCTTGCGTGTAAGTATATCATAACTCCGGTTGTCGTTCTATACCGAATCGGAATCCTCATACAAAACTTCTGATAAAAGATTTTCAAGCCTTTGTTCTGCCATTTCCGGTTTCTTGGAATAGAGCCTTACAATATCTGCCATGTCATTAAAAGCATTAACAGTATGGGTGATCTCCCGGAGAAACATAATCTCGTTATATTCATCATTCGATTCAAACCCCATTACTTTTGCAATATCAGCTTCATTTGTGCTGCCCTTGTAATTCTTGCAGGCAAACTGGAATGATTCCAGAAACAGGTTATATTGCTTTAACATCAACAGCAGTAAATCTTTGGAAAAAGCATCTTCCTTTTTACTAAGGTCGAGAGGTAACTGTTTGAGAATATCGCCCATTGCATCACGAATCTGTAATTCTTTCTTATCCGTAATATCGGTTTCGTATTCATCGGTTTCCCCCTTGAGCCATTCAATAGATACATGAAGTGCTTCCGAAAGACCTTCCAGCACCATCTTTTTGGTATTGTCAATCGAACCATTCTCATAACGCAGGATTGTGGAAGCGGTAACTCCCATCTTCTCTGCAACATAAGGCTGTGTCAGATTTAATTCCAGACGACGCTGTTTTGCCCTGCTACCTATCAGCTTGCGTAGTTCTTTATCTTTCATGCTGATTGCCTCCTTTTTCGGTATGTATGAATTATAGCATGTACCTCACATAATTGCAATATGCAATTTAATGATTATTTTTAAAATTTCATAACGCTTGACAACGCAATATAAAACCGCTATACTAACAGCACAACAAAAATTGCATAATGCAATTTATAAGGAGGTGACAAGATGACGGAAAGAAAGATTGCATTATCCATCGAGGAAGCAGCCGACTATACAGGAATTGGCAGAAACACTTTGAGAAAGCTGGTTGAATGGAAGAAGCTTCCGGTATTAAAAGTCGGAAGAAAAGTCCTTATTAAAACTGACATTCTGGAAAAGTTCATGGAAGCCAACGAGGGGCGAGATCTGAGGGATAAAGGAAATGTAAAAGCTGTCACAAGAAATGTGGCAACTTAAAAAGGCGGCTTCCTACGAAACCGCCAAAGGTTCTATCAGACCGAAGCCATGATATACCTACACGCAAGAGGATTATACCATGTGCTTCTCCTGATATGCAACCGGGAACTGTTGTTTATCGGAAAAAGAAAGGATGAAGACGATATGGCGAAATCAACAAAGACTTATGAAGAAAGAATACGTGCATTAGAGAAAAAGGAACAGGAAAGCATTGAAGCTACAAAAAAGCTCATAGCACAGCGGAAGGAACTGGAAAAGAGAAAGAAAGCGGAAGAAAGTAAAAAACGAACCCACAGGCTCTGTCAGATTGGAGGAGCGGTGGAATCGGTTCTTGGCTGTCCGATTGAGGAGGAAGATTTACCAAAGTTGATAGGCTTCTTAAAAAGGCAGGAAACAAACGGGAAGTTTTTCTCAAAAGCGATGCAGAAAGAATTAGTTACAGACATGGAGGAAGTGTAATGGCGGAGGGAGTGGGTTTTCCATTCCCTTCATTGCCTTTGAATGAAGGGCGCACTTATGGACAACCAGAGGTCGTCCTTATAAGTTTGCCACAAGTGGCAACCGGTCTGCGCTTACGCTTGCCGGGCTCGTTCCGTCGGCGGGGCTTTCAGCCAGACCTGCTCATGCCGCAGGAGGCACTCTTCGCCAGAGGGGCGCATTCCATGCAGGCTGCTATGCGCAGGGCACTCTTACGCAGAGGGCGTTCCGGCAATACTGCTTTTTCTAAAACTGAAAGCAATGTTGCCGGAAATCTATGCCGGATGTGCAGAAAGGGGGAATCCAGACATGGCGATTTTTCATTACACAATCAAAATAGTCGGACGAAGTAAAGGGAAATCTGTTATCTCCGCTTCCGCATATCTCAATGGGGATGTGATGAAAAACGAGGAAACCGGGCGAATCAGTTATTACACTTCTAAAAAAGAAGTGGTCTACACCAGTCTGATGATGTGCGAAAACGCACCTCCTGAATGGCAGATAGTACCAGAAGAAAATATAAAACGCTTTCAAAAATCTGTCCGATACAAAAGGTCAGAAGATAAAGAAGCTGCTTTAGAAAAATTTAAAATCACATTTCAGAAACAACGGTTATGGAATGAGGTATTGAAGATTGAAAAAAGTGCAGATGCCCAACTTGGCAGGTCATTTGAATTTGCCCTCCCCAAAGAATGGAGCAGACAGGAACAGATTCAATATACAGCCGACTATATCAAAAAAACATTTGTGGATAAGGGAATGTGTGCTGATTGGAGTATCCACGACAAAGGGGATGGCAATCCTCATGTCCATCTGCTTCTGACAATGCGCCCTTTTAACCCGGATCATTCTTGGGGGAAGAAAGAAGTCAAAGATTGGGATTTTGTCAGAGATAAAAGCGGAAATATCGTGATTGATGAATCCCATCCGAACTGGTGGCAGGATAAGAAAAACCCTGACCGTCATGGAATCCGTATCCCTGTATTAGATGAAAACGGAATCCAGAAGATTGGTGCAAGAAACCGCCTGCAATGGAAACGGGTACTGACCGATGCTACGGGATGGAACAATCCAAAAAACTGTGAACTGTGGCGGAGCGAGTGGGCAAAGGTGTGTAATGAACATCTGCCTTTGCATAATCAGGTCGATCACCGTTCTTACGAAAAGCAGGGAAAACTCCAGATTCCTACCATCCATGAAGGTGCTGACGCAAGAAAGATTGAACAAAAGTTTCTTGCCGGGCAGGAAATAAAAGGCTCGTGGAAAGTAGCGGAAAATCAAATCATAAAACAACAAAACACGTTATTGCAAAAGATACTGGACACCTTTGGGAAAGTATCAGGTGCATTATCATTATGGAAGGAGCGATTAAATGACATTAGAAGAAAGCCGGGAAATTATACCCTTAATGGAGTCCATGATTGGGCAAATCGAAGAACAGCAGACCTTAATGGCAGAAATGCTTCTGGAAATGCAGAACCGGGACACCCAACTCTCTCTTATGCAGGAACAGAATCAGAAATTGCAAAAATTAAACAGCGAGTTATCCGAGCTGCTCAACATTTTGCCAAATACCGAGGAACTACTTTCCAAGATGGAAGAACAGAAAACGAAGATAGAACTTTTGGAAAACGAAAATCAGCAATGGCAGATATTGGCACAGAAGCTGAACAGCGAAAACAGTTTATTACTGAAACAGAACACCGAATTGCTGAACTGGAACAGCAGGTAGAGAAAGGACGTGATATAGATGAACGAATCCAGAGAATTAAAGAACGCCGAACAGTTGGAAGAACTTCTGCTCTTGACCGAGGAGATACAAGAAGAGTTGGAACAGAAAGACCAGCTTATCGTGGAACTGAAGACGCAGCTCAACGAATCTCTGACCTTGAACGAGAAATTAAACAAAGAGAACAGAGCCGGGAATATTCAAGCATTAAAGAACGACTTGAAGCTGGCAGACAGAGCATTGCGGAGCGAGAAAGAGAAGCTGCGAAGCGCAAACGTCACGATAGAGGAATGTCAAGATAAAATACGATGCTTAACACAACAACGGGATTATGCCCGGACACATCAGAAAATCGTAGAGATACCGGTAGAAAAGCCGGTACTCTATAAAAAATGCGAAGCCTGTGACCGGACAGCCTATCAGAATGCAAAAGCAAGATACGAAACACAAAAAGAGCAACTTGCAGGACAATATAAAGCAAAAACGGTAATGTTCCAAACAACCTTGTTCCTTCTTGCATGGTATTCGCTGACAACCACTCTTTTTCAGGCAGTACAGTCAGATGTGTTCCTTTCCGATTGCAAATCATTCTTCCATGATGCAGCATCATTCATACAAACTTTTATCGGTTGGACGATTGATGCCGGGCAATCTGTGGCACAAATCAGCACAAAAATTCCAAATGAGATTATAGCCGGAATCATATATTGGTTATTGATGATATTGGTTGTTGGAATATGTGTGGCAGGGACAGGGATACTGGCAATACTGATAGAAATAAAGGTTATAGAATTATATAAGAAAAACTGTTGGGATGTTATTACCCTACTGATGATACTGACAAGTGCGGCTGTCATCATTTATTTTGGAGAAGTAATTAAAAAAGCATTATCAATAAATCTGTTGTTCTTTTGGTTAATTTTACAAGGAATATATCTTACAATTCGACGCTATATAAGTCAAGATACTGATTGACTAGATACAAAATATTTGATAAAATATAAATAGAAATACAGCAGAGCAAAGAAAGTGATTGTAGGGGTAGCTATTAGTGCAATGTTAATTTCTTCATCAATTCCAGTAATGGCATTTTCTGTTACAAACGGGAATAAGACATTTGATAAAAAGTGGGAATTGAGCACTACATCTGATGGCGGAAAAGGTGTTTTGACTTATGGTTATAATACTCTTGCTATTAATGAAGATTATGCACACGCATATCATTCAACTAAAGATCATTACGCATATGTCAAGAATGGAAATGGTTCTTTTTCGGGTTCAAATGTTGGTAAAGGTAATTGGTCTAAAATTGAGGTTGCTCATAAAGGAAATAGTATTACCTACGGTAATAGCTACTAAACAAAGGTTCGGGATAATGGCTGAGTGGTTGGAATTCCAACCACTCTTTTTTGTGGAGTGTATATAAATGAAGAAAAAAATAAAATATATAGGAATTGTTTTGGTTATTTTGTTCTGTTGCTATAATTTATTTTGGTACTTCGGGAGTTATAAACCATATAACGAATTTCAGAAAGACTTCCCTGAAATAGAAGAATCTGGAGTAAAAATTTACACAGATAAAGATGGATTCCAGTATAGTGTGTCTGTCCCTGATTATTTGCTTTGGAATGGAAATCTTGCGATAGCTGAGTCAGATGTTCGATATGCACTAATTATTTGGATAAAACCATTTCACCAAGGAATAAGTCAAGGCGTGCTATTTAATGACTATAAGGATTTGAATACTCAAATTATGTTGTCAAGTAGCAAAAAAGCTGAAGATCAAGAAGATCAATGGATTGTTGATGAAAATAGCACAATATTGACTACGATATTTGAAAAAGCAAATAAAGTATGGAATCTGGGGTTGAAATAAATGAAAGCAATTAAAAACTTATGTTTGTTTTGTTTCCTGATTTTTGGAATACTTATGCAATCTGAAATATTTCAAGATCAGCTTTGGAACTTTTCTACAGCATATTTTACGTCATCACGCTATGAAGTTGCTAGTGAAGATATGTCGCAGTTTCTGAAAGATGTATCAGAAACTGCAACGGAGAATGATGTACATATTTTTTCTCAGTACAATGAAATCAATAATAAATACCTTTCAACACTTCATATTTATGGCGATGATAAAGTAATCAGACAAACATTAAAAAATACTGCAAACATAGAAGAATCAGAATATACCGCTTTAGTTTCCGGAATTACGAAAGTAAAATTTCATAATCTCTCAGAATTGCAAAGTACCTCTGTGGGTTATGAAAACTTTATCTCATACATAGGAAATGAGGACAATATTATCTCTGCATATCAGAAATTATCAGAAAAATATAGCTTAACTTATCCAGAATATTGGAATTCTACGGAAAAGGACATGATTTTTATTATATGGGGTATGATTATTGCATTGATGATTGTTCTAAATGTAATTGAAGTGGTTAGGCGAAAAAAAGAGGTTGTTGTACGAGTTTCCTTAGGAGAAAGTGCTGGTTTCATAGCATTTAAGGCTGCTTTATTCGATGTAACTTTTGACATTGCATTATTTATTGTTGCAAAAATATTGCTGTCAAATTATATATCGGGAGCATATGAGAATAGACTCGTCACAATTTTATATTCCATTGGAATTATTCTTTCCACTATTCCATATTGTTCTTTTTGCTTTTTTGATATTAGAAAGGCATTCGCAAATGCAACACACAAAAGAGGAGTGGATTTTTTAATTTATTCGTTAAAATTTATAGCAGGGGTAGCCGCTGTTTTTACAATTACCACTAATATTAGTAGTATTCATAATAACCTATTTACAAATGAACATTTGTTAGAAGAATATTATGATGCAAATTATTTTACCGTAAAGACTACTGATTTTAATGCTGAAAAAGAAGAAGCTTTTTGGAATAAACTATACAAGAATGAATATAACACATTAAAGCCTGTAATATGCTTGAATATTTTAAATGATAAAAATGATGTGATATATGTAAATAATCATGCAAAAGATATGTTACAAGGTTTTACGAAGCAGATAAATGCAGTAGAGAATGAATCTTCTGATTTGATTATTTTCATTCCAAAGAATAGATATTTTGCTAAAAACAAGCAATTAGCCTATGACTCCTTGAGCCATGTTTTAAATCATGATAATTTACAACAATTAAATATTCAGTACATAGAGTATAGCGAAACAGAATACTTTTCCTATTTAGATACAAGTAGAATAAATGGTATCGAAAAAAGCAAAAATCCGATAATTATTTATCAGGCAAACAAAGATTTAGCAGTCAATGGTGGGTATCTTGAAAGCTATAAAGCAGGAGCAGTTTTATTTCAATGTGATGAAAAACAGCTAAGAAATATCAGCAAAAAGTATGAAGATATGCTTGGAAATTATCAGCTAGTAATTACAAACGTACATGAACAGTATTTATATAATCACACATTTTTAATAAAACTCGTGGGATTTTTAAGTTCTCTTTGTACGATTGTATTGCTTTTAAATATTATGATTATTGTTACAGTAAGTAGACTAGAGTTCCGAGAAAATGCAATGAAAATTTCCTTGATGAAAATCTTTGGATATAGTTTATTTGAACGGCACAAAACACTTCTTAAAATGATTGTAGTGGAAAATTTTGTGATATTAGTAGGTATGCTTATCTATTCTTTATTATCGGTACAGACTGAAGTAGGAATTAGCATTCTTGTTAGTTCATTTATGGCACTAATAGAATTTACAATTATTTTCTTTAATATCACAATTGTTGAAAAAACAAACATACCGAAATCATTAAAAGGAGGTTGCTTATGATAACAATTGAAAATCTATGCAAAGCATATAATGATAAAATTTTGTTCAAAAATTTTCATTTGGAAATTCCAGATAGCCGTTTTTTGGTAATTAGTGGCGAAAGTGGATGCGGAAAAAGTACTTTACTTAATATGATTGGAGGTATTGAAACTCCTGACAAAGGTTCTATTATTGTGAATGGTTTTGATGTGGCAAAAAAAGGAAAAAAGCAGAAATATTTCAAAGAAGTTGTTGGATTTTTATTTCAAAATTTTGCCCTTTTGGAAAACAAAACAGTAAAAGAAAATCTAGAAATAATAAAAAAATCAGGTAGAACGGATATTTCAATAAATGAAGCTCTTGAAAAAGTTGGTTTACAGAAAGTAATTAACAAAAAAGTCTATCAATTATCTGGTGGCGAACAGCAGAGAGTTGCGTTAGCTCGTTTAATGCTAAAGAAATGTTCGATTGTATTAGCAGACGAACCAACTGGTTCCTTAGACAAAAAAAATAGTGAGATTGTTATGAATATATTGCATGAGTTAAGTGAACAGGGAAAAACAGTTATTGTTGTAACTCATAGTGAAGAAATTGTAGCACAAGAAAAGCATGTTCTATATTTATAATTACCCATAATAGAAGAATATGTTCTTTCGGGAGACACCTCCTCTAAGAACATATTCTTTTGGTTAAAATTGATTATAAAGATACTTTTATTTCAGTATATTCGCTATATTGATGGGATATATATTTGCATATTATTTATATGGATAAGGATTATAACTCTAGTGAGTCTTCTGCATCTACCCACATCTGTAAATTACCCTCAAGATATAATCTTGCATATTCCAAAGGCTCATCCACAGCCAATGAAGTAAGCGCACATTCTGATCCGTATGTGGTTTTTAGATTTTTTTCAGCTTTCCAGCAATCAATGCGAAGCATATATCCGGCACTTGTGTAAACATCAATACTATCGTGATTTATGTTGTATTCTGCATAAATTGTTCTCATCGTATCTTATCTCCATTTTCTTTTAATAATCAGTTATAGAGTTAAATATCGAAAACATTTCAATCAGTTCACCATGTCGTTATTGTTATACTGTGTTATGAAATTTTCTTTCCCTTATTTTTTCCCATATTAAGGTTCATGAAAACCAATGTGAGAATATAACACAAGGGAAAGAGTAAGGGAAAGCTCACTTGCTACAAACTTAGTATTTTCAAGGGTTTGCGAAGAATTTGATAATTAAATATAACAGTTATTAAATTTCCTAAAATATGTGAAATATCAACTAGAATTTACCTTCTGCTCATATAAAATATATCAATAGCTTTACTTGCAAACTCTGCTGTGCCAACTCCTCCAACATCATCAATATTTTCCGTAAGTTCTCCTCCACCGGCATACATTCTTCCAAGACCGCATAAAATCTTATCAGAACATGTATAAAAATGATCTGTAATGTAATCCTGAAGTTTCCTTACCTGCAACTGCACCTGTTCATCTTCTGGATCCATTTCTTTCATCTGTCCGAATTCAACAAATAATTGCATAAACTCATTTGCAACGGTAGCTTCATCATCTTTTGTCCAGTTCTTTGTTTTCTCTTCAAACTCCTTGTACTCAGAGGTTTGTCCCCATTGTTCTTTTGCTCGTTTAGAATACTCATCAATCTTTGTTGTATCAAATACTTTAAAATCCATATATTTCACTCCTATTCCTTTTATTCCTCGAGCGAAACTAATAAGATTTTCAAGATGCTCATTTTTCATAGTAAGCAATTCAATCTGCTGCTCTAATGCTTTGTTCCTGTCAAAGTTAGGAGCATCGATTATCTTTTTAATCTCCTTAAGCGGAAATTCCAATTCTTTAAACAGTAAAATTTGTTGCAGCCTTTCCAAGGATGTATCGTCATACAACCTATAACCAGACTCTGTATATTCAATAGGTTTTAAGAGTCCAATGGTGTCATAATACTGCAGAGTGCGTATACTCACTCCTGTTAATTTACTTACCTCATTCACTGTCATCATTGTCATTTCCTCCTCTCGATAAACATATCGTAAACTATTACGTTGCGTAGGAGTCAATAGTTTTTCAAAGAAATTTTCAAAATTAACAGAAATTCTCCGCAAACCCTTGAAAACACTGGATTTGTCGCAGGTGAGCTTTCCCTTATTTTTTCCCTTGTGTTATATCGTCCCATCAGTGTTTATGAACTCTGATAAGGACAAATACAAGGGTGCAGGACATCCAGTGGATGTCCGCTTTGCACCGACCGTAGCGAAGCGGAGACCAAGAAAATTATATAAAACAGTATAACATAAAATAAAAGTGACATGGTGGACTGATTGAAATGCTTCTTAATTTTTGCTACTAATGATTGATTAAATGATAAGGAGATGGGATACGATGAGAACAATATTTGCAGAATACAATCCACAACGAAACAGTATTGACATTTATTTTACAGATGTGGGTAGATGCAGAAGATTCATTAGAGTTATAAAATGCAAGCAGCCTGTATGCTTCATTACACACAGGCTGCTTAATCAAATTTATTATAATTGATGAAAAATCGGTTGCATTTTGTCAAAAGTACAAAACTTTTTGAAGCCAAGTGCTTTTAATTCCTGTTATGATACTGAGGATATCCCAGCAATACTTGCTATCCCTGATACCTTATTCTTTCTACCAGCGTTTCCTTTTTCAGATTACTGCTTAAAACACAGGAAAGCACAATTTGTAGAATACCAACCAGAAGAATCATAACAAGAATCGGGATAAGAGGAACGTGATAAACGTTCATTCCAAAAATCCCATTATGCTTCGCATAGGAAAACAGTGCATAGCCAAGGGGCAGACCGGCAGCAAGTGCTACGCATATGGTACCAACCGTAAACATCATTCCCTGTAACTGCAGACATAAATTTAATTGTTTATTTGTCATACCCACAGCCTGTAATACACCGTATTCCTGCTTCTTCGTGGTGATATTGATGATCATGGTGTTTGCCAGATTCATAAACCCAATGAGACCGACAATTGCCATGAACAGATAGCAGCCAAGCTTCATCATACGGCTTGTGTATTCTGCATATTGTAACTGTGCATGATAGGTATCCATTTTTATATGCGAAGTATTAGAAATCAAAGTATTCAGACTCTGTTCCACAGATGCAACATCTTTTTTATCACAGTCCACCCACAGATAGCCATAGGCTGTTCCCCTCGGATTCATGGAACGGTATACACCTTCCGGAATGACAAGATAAGTGTCCGCGCTTACAAAGGATCCTGCAATCTTTCCCTGATAGGTATAGGTTCCACTTCCATTCTCAAAGTCAAATGCAATGGATTCACCCGGAGCATATCCATCTTGTTCCATCCACGTTGACCAGCCAAAGAAAATATCACCATTCTTTACCGCCTGATCATAGTCCATAGAGCCAATATCCCCGTCTTGGCGCATAAAATCAAAATCATTTTTACTCACAATATCAGCCGGAAATCTTGTTCCGTTCAGATTTACAGAGACAATCTCTCTCGTCATGACATCTGTCACTCCTGGAATGCTTTTGATTTCTTCAATCATTGAATCATTCAATGGATTATCCGTCAGAATCGTATCCAGATTATTCTCCGGATAGGCTTCATCATAATTCTGGGAATAATCCAGCTGCAACTCAAATTGTCCATGGTTGATTGCAATCCGCGCCTCGTGCTCCGTGTCAATATTCCCAACATAATTAGAGATAATTACAAACAATACACAGGAAAGCCCCATGGTAAGAATCGTAGCAATGGTTCTTTTCGGATTGCCTGTCACATTTGCCATTGCCATGGAGAAAACGGTGACATCTTTTCTGCCTTTTCGTCTGCCCTGTTTTTGCGTTTTGGAGCCGTCAAGATACCGTGTCGCTTCGATGGGTGAAATTCGGGAAACAATTTTCATGGGTTTGCGCAGAGCCAAAACGACCGTAAGAAACGATACAAAAATGCAGATGAGCATAATTGTGAGTGAAAACAGAGGCACCTGATGGTTCTTGATTCCGGACGATACCAGATTTCCCTGCTCCACCAGCCAGTTGAAGCTGACTTTTGCAATCAGGAAACCAAACAGCAACCCCAGCGGTATCGAAGGAACCGCCAGAAGAATGCCCTCACGAAAGATCAACTGCTTCATCTGCTTTCTGGTTGCACCCAGCGCCTTGATTTTTCCGTACTCCTGAACCTTCTGAGCGATCCCGACCTGGAAGATATTATAAATGACCACAACGGAAAACAGCACGATTCCGAGGATCAGGGATCCACAAACCACAATCATTTCATAGCTCGGCTGCAATACCCACTGCAGGTAGAGGTCATTGATGACCACGTTTTTCTGGTCAATGCCGCAGGAATCCGCGATTTCTTTTATAACAGGCGCAACATTATTCATAGATACATTTGCAGAATCGCTCAAGGTAAAATAGATATTATATTGCCTGTCACCCTCCGCAACACGCTCATTATAAAAATCCTGCGAACCGAATACAACATAGGAAGCCTCGATGGTATATTCATCCCGGTCATATAAAATCCCGCTGACAGTAAATTCCACCGGTGCGTATTCCGACTGCATGCCGGAACGGTACTCCAATGTTACGGTGTCTCCGACTTTTACATCATGGTATCCCATTGCATCAAAGAAAGCGCGTCCTGCGGCAATTTCCTGCGCCTTTTCCGGATAGGTACCTTCCTTCAACACATATTCCTGATTATAGGGAAGCATTTTCCTGACCGTTTCATCCGCACTGACAAAGCCGCCATTTTCATTTCCTTTCAGGATGCCCTCCGTACACATGATGCCGATATCAGATATCTCAGCTCTGCGTTCCACTTCTTTTAATTGCATACCATCTGCGGCGATAAACAGGCCGTAGTTGCTTCCATATGAGCCTGCCGCCTGACTTTTCTGCAAACGTATCATTCCATTTCCCACAGTACTGATAATCACAAGCAGCATCGTGGTCAGACATATGGACATCATAATCAGTATACTTCTTGTCCTGTTCCTTTTGTCATTGCTATATGCAATCCTGCTTATTGTTTTCATCTGAAATCCACCACCTGTCCGTCCTCAATCACCAGAATACGGTCAGCGACCTGTGCAATTTCGTCATCATGGGTAATCATTACAATTGTCTGTCCATATTTTTTTGCTGTCATCTTAAGCAGAGCGATTACCTCATCACTGGTCTTAGAATCAAGATTTCCTGTCGGCTCATCTGCAAATATAATTTCCGGACGATTCACCAGTGCTCTTGCAATTGCTACTCTCTGCTGCTGTCCTCCGGATAACTGATTTGGCAGATTATAAATCCGGTTTTCAATCCCCAGAATTGCAATGATATCATTTACATACGCTTCATCCACTTTTCTTCCATCCAGCCCCAGTGGCAGTACAATATTTTCCCAGACATTAACAGATGAAACCAGATTAAATGCCTGAAAAACAAATCCGATTTTTCTTCTGCGGAAAACAGCAAGGGCATCTTCCTTCATCCTGTATAAATCTTTCCCTGCTAAAGTAACACTGCCTTTTGTCGGGGTGTCTAGCCCTCCAAGCATATGAAGTAATGTACTTTTACCGGAACCTGACTTTCCAACAATTGCGACAAATTCTCCCTGCTCAATCTGAATGTCCACCTGATTGACCGCTTTGACCTGATTCTCACCTGCGCCATAAAACTTACAAAGCTGCTTGGTTTCTAATATCACACTCATGTGTTGCCTCCTTTTCATCCTACATCCAAATTGTATCAGGGCAATCTTTCATTTCACTTTCAAAAAACGAGCAGAAGTCTTACAGAATTGTAAGATTTCTGCTCACTTAAAATTTAACCAACATATGGTAATTGAATCACAAACGTGCTTCCTTTTTTCTTTTTGCCGGAGGTTACCGTAATCGTACCTGCGTGTTTTTCGATAATTTCTCTCGATAGAAAAAGTCCGATTCCTGTACCACTCTTTTCCATGACCTCCTTGGAACTTCCTCTGTAAAATCGTTGAAAAATTTTGTGATACTCATTCTGCGGAATACCAATTCCCTGATCCTCAATTTCCATTCTTACAAGATCGTTTCTTTTTTGTAACCGGATAAATATTTTTGAACCACACGGACTGTACTTGATTGCATTATCCAGAACGTTGATCACAGCTTCACCAAGCCACCTTTTATCCTGCATAATCGTGCATGTTTCCAGCTCTTTTGCATAGTCAAAAACGAATTCAATTTCTTTCTCATCCGCTTTAGGATAAGTGCGGTTCACAGCAGATATGACAGTATCCATAAGCGGAAGTTTTTTCTTATTAATCTGAATCAGTCCAGTTTCCATCTTGGATATTTCAAGAAGCGACTGCAATAATGTCTCCAGTCCATCCAGAGCACTCCGACAACGGATACGAAACTCCTCCTGTTCTGTAGCACTTAAGTCATTCTGCATCAGCACACTAAAACATGTATCCAAAGCTGCAACCGGTGTCTTTAACTGGTGAGAAATATCAGAAACCATTTCTTTCGTGTTCTCCTTTTCTGCCCTTGCTTCTTCCTTTAGCAACTGAATATGATGTCCGATTGCTTCAAGCTGGTCATTCAATTTTTCCAGTTCTGCATGATTTTCCGTTTTCAGTAAATCATCAAATTTATTTTCACGGAATCTGATCAGAATTTCTTCCAACTGATCTAAAATTTTCTGATGACACGCATCTTCTTTTTTCTTCCAATAAAGTAAAAAAGTCAAAAGAAGCACGCATATCACAGTGCTTACAGCACCGGTCACCATAACCTGATGCCGGAATTGCATATAAAATGCATTCCCTTTATTTCCCCAGTATCCATATTGCTCCAATAATCGCCTTCCCTGTTCGTTAGTTTCAATATCCTTATCCTTAAGCAATTCCGAAACAGCATCCAGCCCGGAAAATTCTTCCTTTGCAGCAATCTCTGTCATAAGATTCATTTTATATTTATAATCTTCATAAAACACATACGTGGTAAAGCAATTTAATATTGCAAACAATAATACGACAGGTAATACCAAGGAGAGCACTACTGTAATCTTCTTGCGATATCTCTTTGTCACTGCCTTACCTCCTGATTCCATATATACCCAAGACCTCTGATATTCTTTATATAGACCGGTGCAGCCGGATTGTCTTCGATTTTCTCACGGAGTCTTCTGATATTGACAGCGATTGTATTTTCATCCACAAAATCCCCTTCCAGATCAAACACATTTTCCAATATTTGTGTTTTTGAAAGAATCTGTTTCGGATTCTGAAGAAAAAAAGTCAGCATTTTCAACTCCGTTTTTGTCAGACTGATTTCACGACTCTTTATCAGGACTTTCATTTCTCCTGCGATAAATACGATATCTCCCGAAATCATCTTGCCGGCTTCCGTTTTCTCCTGCCTGCGACGGAAATGTGCTTCTATTTTCAAAAGAAGTACCGAAAGACTAAACGGCTTTGTAATATAATCATCTGCCCCTGCTTCATATCCCATGACCTGATCCATCTCCTGATCTAGTGCTGTAAGACAAATAATGTATGTATTATAATTGCATCTCATCCACCTTACAAATTCCAGTCCATTCCCATCCGGAAGATTCACATCACAAATGGTAACATCCACATTATTATCACTTGCAATTCTTTTCGCTTTTTTCACTGATTCTGCTGAAAAAACCTCATATCCGGATTTTTTCAGTGAAAATGTAATTCCACGATTTAAATTTTCATCATCTTCAACCACGAGTATACCTGGCATAGCATCTGCACCTCTCTTTATTAACTATTCATCTTAAAATGCTTCAATGCCTCCACAATTGCACTCTCTTTATCTTCTGGACACTGCGGTTGCCTGCTATCTTCATTTTTAGGTAAATTAGGACTTGGAACAAGTTCCAAGTCTGTCGCGGCAGTCGTCGAATTGCCCTGCAAGCAGTCCATTCTCCTCGTTGCAACGCGCAAATTCTTTGCAACCTCAATTCTGCATTTTCTCTTTACCTGTGAGATGCCTTAGTCTCTGCAGATGTTATATCCATATCATCAAGTTCAATTGTTGACATTAATATAATCATCCGGCTTTTGTTTCAATTGGGACAAAAGAACAACAGTCTCAACGGATGCAACATTTTCCCTCAAAGCATCCATGACCTCTTTACTTACTGGAAATGCGTACTTTATCTCTTTTATCGGATTCTTTTCCTCTTCCCATGTTTTCTTTGGATGAAGGTGTACTTCCGCTAACAAAACAACCTTCCACTCCATTTGTAACATATCCTTCAACAATGTCATTATCTTCAGATTTTAATCCTAAAAGATAGTCACTTATCTGACTAATAGCCTTAGCCTTATTTATTTTGTTAGATAAAGTTAAGGGTTGTTTAAATTCAATTACTAAGCTGGCAATTGCTGTGTCTGCCCTTCCTTGCTGTATTAATTGATTTTTCTTTTATAGGATTATATATAAATCCCAATGGTTCAAACATATCTTTAAAAAAGGCAAACAATTCACAGTCAAATCTACTTTCAATTGTTGCCTCATTTGGAGCAACTTTTGAAGCATTTTTTATATCTTTTGCCATTTTTTTTAATTTATTCTTGTATTCATCAGATTTGATAATTGCTATATAATCGGTTCTATTTGCCATCATTTGCTCCTTTTATGTTCTTTCTCCTTGCGTCTGCTGGCTTCATTGCATCCGCTGGTATTAACCATGTCTTACCTTTCTTTATTGCTCCTTCTACACGACCTTTAGCACAAAGGACTCCTATTCTTCGTGACGTAATATTCCATTTCTCTGACATTTCTATAGTTGTTAAATATTCCATAATAAATACCTCTTTAATATGATATGTTATGTATTATACATCTCATATCGGAACAATAGCAAGTTTTAAAAAAATATGTATTAAACCTTTCTATATATCCTCCCTCTATTCCGATTCATAATATTTTATTTCTGCCGAAAATCTCACCGGAAGTTTTATTTTGTCATCAAATTCTAAATCGGACAACTCAACCAATATATTTTTCCCAAACTCCAAGGGTATCAATGTAAATTGCAGTTTTTTGTCATTTTCTAACATTAACTCCATATGGTCTGGTTTGTCTGGGCAAATTAAAGCAAATCTAACTTCATTTTGTATTTCATATCCTTCTTTTATCTTATGAAATACTGATTCAAAGCAATCTTTCATAGCCAAATCATAGTATTCTATATCTGACAATTTTTCATCTAAATCGTAATAAACTTTCCCATAAGCATATGAAAGTTTTGCTTCCTTAGCAGCCTTTTCAAACTTCTCAATAAAAACATGTGTATTTTTTACAACCATTAATTCAGTACCTTCACCTTTCCATAAAGGTTCTATATATTCCCAGGGAATCACATAATAATATTTATTATTTTCTGCATCATAATGCTTTTCATCATACTTAAGACCATACATGCAATAAATATATGCATTATTATTTTTATGCATTAACGAAGTTTCTCCTAGCAAATGCCAGCTTTTTTTCTCGTCTGTAGAATATAAAATCTTACATGGAATATTTGTTATTGCTCCCTCATACTTATCATATTGTCCCGCTGTTAATCCTGACCCATTAAAAGATATTTGCTTATTCATATATAGCTTATATTCATCATATAAACTCTTATTGTATTCAGGCTTGGATATCCTTATAAGTAATAACAACTGTTCTCTCATTCGACACCTCCTTACATATACACAAAACTTGCCAAACACCTATAGCTAATATAGTAATTATATCATACTGCAACTCTCACCAACATCAATTTAATATCTTTTTCATCAATTGATAGCACACTTCTTGCCATCTCCCTTCCTAGTACCATCAACACTCTTTCCTATTAATTAATGTACTCTTTTACATACCTATAAAAGGTACTCTTACTCATACCAAGCTGTTTCATTAGTTCAAATGGACGAAGTTCTCCTGATAATACTTTCTTGTACTGTTTGGAAAATTCTTCTTGTGACATTATCGCAGGACGACCATAATCATCCCATTCTCCACGATTTTTCTTAGCATCAATCCCCTCACGCTGACGTTTCTCTTTCTTCTCAATCTCTGCCTGTGCCATAGCTGCATATAACTCAATCAGCATATTATTGATGGTTTCCATCAGCATCCTAGCCATAGCATTATCTAGCTTTGATAAATCCATAAGTGTAGTAGGAAGCTCCAGTATTTTTACACGAATACCATTATCCCTGTAATACTGCAACTCTTTTAATGTCTCCTGCTTATTTCTACCTAGTCTATCGACCTCAGTAATAATTAACTCATCACCAGTTCTTAATACATCCTCTTTCAATACCTGGTACCTCGGACGATTAAAATTCTTTCCTGTCTGCTGGTCAGTAAATATCTTTTCCAGTTCCAGATTGTTCTGCTCACAATAAGCTGTAATCTCCTTGATGCCTCTGTCTAAATGCTGTTCTCTTGTACTTGTTCTGTGATAACCATATCTCTTCATTATTATTCGCTCTTTCCTTAGTCCTGAAATGTGTACTTTTTGAAACTACAAAAAAAGGACTGCTAAACAGTCCCGAAATCTATGGATATTCCTTTATGGAACGTCCCGGTATTTGTGTATGTTTTTTGACACCACCTCCTTAAAAATGAGTATAAAAAAAGAAGGTGTATTTCAACCTTCTTCTCTGAAATGACACTACTCTCCTTAATTTTCATCATAAGTGAGGCTAAGTCAATACTTACAAACTTTGAACCTATTCAAATTTATTAAGTTAGCAGTTCAACAGCATTCCTACTAGTTGATGCAATTTCTTGTAAATCTCATAAGCAGTTCTATAGTCCTCTGATATTAAACAATGATTAACATTATCCGCATCCAGAATATATACTTCTATTTTATCAATACCTGAATTAAACGCCTTTTTTATCCTGTGATTTCCATTAATCACAAATGGTTGAACAAACATATCATTCACCAAAACAATGATAGGATTATCTTCCTTGCTCTTTCGTAAAGTATCATTCATTTTTATATACTTTATATCCATATCCGATTCAACTTGACAGCACTTACAAATTACTTGCGTGTCCACACTTTGTGATTCTATAGAATTCTGTAATATGAACTCATAAACTTGATTTACATTATATTCTAAACAATCTGAACTCCAAACTTCTTCATTTAACATTAACTCTGTTTGCTCCGATTCATCTAATAAAAATTGTAAATCACATAAAGATTGTACTAACTTCAATACCTTCCGTTTTTTTAAAAAAGGAAGCTTCATTTTATGTATTGCTGACACAATATCCTTTTTATACTGTTTTTTTCGTTCTATATCATTAACATAATTTTCATGCTCATAACACATTGTTGCTAAATATTTCTGCATACCAACCTCCCAAAGCTAAATCAGCTTAAAATGCTTCAATGTATCCTTAATATACTCCACCTTCTCCTGCGGACACTGCTTTACCTCTGGATTCTCTTTCTTGGACTTATTATAATTCTCGCACATGTCCAGACCACACATCCGTTTTACCTGTGCAATGTAAGAAGTATGCACATTCACACCATACTTGTCCTTCACATACTCCTTAATCTTCTGATAAGTAGCCTTTTCTTCTGGTGTGTAATTACTCTCTTCATCAGGCTCCATTGTTACCTCAATTTTCGGTGTATCTTTTTTGAGGGATAATTTAACAACCGTTTCCACATGCACAGTCATCCCAAACTGGTCCACGCCCTGGACCTTCCGGATCTCATATCCACCATCGCAGAGGATCTTCAGGTCTCTGGCAAGGGTGGCGGAGTCGCAGCTGACGTATACGATGCGTTCGGGCTGCATGCGGAGCATAGTGTTTAAGCAGGCATCATCACAGCCTTTTCGGGGTGGATCTACGACAATGACATCCGGATGGAGCATTTCATCGGAAGATGCTTCTGTGGTTGCCTTTTTGTAGAATTCCGGCAGGACTTCCTCTGCTTTGCCCACGAAAAACTCAGCATTTTCAATATGGTTTCTCTTTGCATTCTCTCTGGCATCATCGATAGCCTGGGGGATGATCTCCACGCCGCACACCTTTTTGGCTTTGCCCGCCAGGAAGAGAGAGATGGTTCCGATACCACAGTAGAGATCCCAAACGGTCTCTTTTCCGGTCAGTCCCGCATATTCCAGTGCCAGGCTATAGAGTTTTTCAGTCTGAACAGGGTTTACCTGATAGAAGGAGAGGGGAGAGATCTTGAAGGTTAATGCATCCCCGGTATAAGGGTAATTTTCTTTCTGCATGTCCCTTACGTGGATCGTATCCTCAATGGTGCTCTCACCCCAGAGATTATGGATCTCGGTACCCATAATCACATTGGTTTTCTCGGTATTGATACTGACTGACACACTTGTCATACCTTGGATTTCTGCCAGTGCAGCCAATAATTCTCCCTGATTTGGTAAAAACTCATTTGTATTCTTCTGTACTCCGGCAGTAGAGTATGACATTTTTGTCATTTTCTTATTAATGACCAAACATACCATCAACTGTCCACTGGTAAAGCCTTTCCGGATCAATACATGGCGTACCAGACCTTTGCCAGTGACTTCGTCATAGGCAGTTACTTTATTTTTACGCATATAAGAGAGTATGGTTTCGAGGATCTGCTGATTCTCGGAAGCACCAAGGGCGCAGTCTGTATTGGCAATGATGGTATGGGTGCGTCCGGCATAGAAACCGGTGATGACATTACCGTCTCTATCAGTTCCTATGGGGTACTGCGCTTTATTACGATAGTGGAAGGGTTCCTCCATGCCTACAATGGGCTGCATGCGTTCATCAATGTATTCCGCATCGAACCCACCGATCCGGATCAGATTATTGCGGATCTTCTGTTCCTTGAAATGCAGCTGCTCGGAGTAGGAGAGTGCCTGCAGCTGGCAGCCGCCGCACTGTCTGTGGTATGCACATTTCGGTTCCACACGAAAAGGAGAAGGCTGTAACACCTTCTCTAATCTGGCATAAGCGTAGTGCTTTTTACTTTTTATGATCTTGGCTTCCACCTGATCGCCGATAACGGCATCTTTGATAAAGAGGGTAAAACCGTCTACTTTACCGATTCCTTCTCCGTCACTTCCCATATCCTCTATGGTTACCGTTACACGATCGTTCTTTTTAAATTCCATAAATATCCTTATGCCTTTCCGTAACCTGCAAACTTTTTTGTACTTTAGTGCCATATTCTAAAATAACTTACGCAGGCTCTTGTTTGCGTGTGAAAAATTTTCTCAGCAAAGTTCCTCAGCGAGTTTCCCGATCTCGTCCTTGTTCTGCGCATTCATGGCAGACTTGATGCTAACTGTAGTCTCCGTAAATGTCAGATTCTTGCTTTTTTCAAACATTCCAAGGATCAGTTTGCCTGCCATGGGTGCCCAGGTGCCGTTCTCAATGATTGCCACCTTACGATTCTGGTAATTACGCTCGGTCAGACCTTCGATAAAACTGCGCATGCAGGGGAAAAGGTCTCCATTATAAGTAATACCCGCCAGCACCAGTCTGTCATAACGGAAAGCATCGGCAACAGCTTTTGCCTTATCGCATCTTGCCAGATCATATAGTACTGTTTTCTGTCCTTTTTCCTGCAAAACATCCGCGAGGTATTCTGCAGCATTTCTGGTATTGCCGTAGACAGAAGCATAGGCAATCACCACTCCGGATTCTTCCGGCTGATAAGAAGACCACTTATCATATTTTTCCAGATAGAATCCCAGATTCTCCTTAAGTACCGGACCGTGAAGAGAGCAGATGGTCTGAATGTTCAGTCCTGCCGCTTTTTTCAGAACAGCCTGCACCTGTGGACCGTATTTTCCGACAATGCCGATATAGTAGCGCCGGGCTTCGTCCGCCCATTCTTCCTCTGCATCCAGCGCACCGAATTTGCCAAAGCCATCTGCGGCAAACAGTATTTTCTCTGTTGCCTCATAAGTCATCATAACCTCCGGCCAATGCACCATGGGAGCATAGACAAAATGCAGGCTGTGCTGTCCAAGCTCCAGGATGTCATCATTCGCCGCAACAATGCGTTGTTCCGCAGGTAATCCCTGACCGGCGAAAAACTCCGGGAAAAACTGTTCCATGAACTGGAATCCCTTAGCTGTGGATACTACTGTGACTTTGGGATATTTTTTCAGAAAATCCGGAATACTGGCGGAATGATCCGGTTCCATATGCTGTATAACAAGATAATCGGGCATTTTCCCATCAAGAACCTGTTCCACATTGTTCAGCCATTCTTCGGTGAAAAATCCATCCACTGTGTCCATAACAGCGATTTTATCATCCAGGATCACATAGGAATTGTAAGACATTCCGTTCGGAACCTTATACTGTCCCTCAAACAGATCTACCTGATGATCGTTTACACCCACATATTTTACACACGCACTGATTTCCATATGTTTCCTCTCTTTCCTGTCTGTTCATAGAATTTGTAGTATTTATTCTGTTATTTATTCCATTTTGGTAGCGCGCAGATTGGATTCAAACAATCTGTTGTAACCCAACCAGCCACTGTTTTCACTGTTATTTTCCAAAATTTCCTTAAAGGTCTCCATTTTGGCATCCGTATCATCCGCATAATTCAGAGCCACTGCCTCGATCAGCGCCGGCACCTTTGGGGAGCCGTATTCCAGTTTACCGTGATGCGCCAGAATACAATGCTGTAATTCTGCCAGCAGATTGTGAGGGAATCCGTCGATCTTAGCGGCACGTTCCCCAACCATCTGTGCGCCCATCACGATATGTCCCAATAACTGACCGTCATCGGTATAATCATTCACCGGAAATGCAGAGATCTCTTTTACTTTTCCGATATCATGACACATAGCCGCTGTCAGAAGCAGATCTCTCTGTAAAATAGGATAAGCAGAACAGTAGTAGTCACATAATTTGGTAACACTCAGAGTATGCTCCAGCAGCCCGCCTACGAAACCGTGATGCACTGTCTTGGCTGCAGAAGAGTTGCAGAATTTCTTTGCGAAATCTGCATCGTCAATAAACAGATCCTGCAACAGCTGGTGCAAATAGGTGTTCTTAATGCTTCCGATCAGAGTCTTTACTTCATTGTACATAGTGTCGATGCCTTTGGAGCTCACCGGCAGATAATCGGATGGATTATATTCTCCTTCATGGCAGACACGGATACGCTTCACGCTGATCTGAAGCTGCCCCTGGAAATTTGTCACATCACCGTATACCTCTATGTAATCCAGATCATCATAATCACCGATGCCCGGATTGTTCGGCTCCCATACCTTGGCGTCGATAGTTCCGGTCTTATCCTGTAAAATCACGCTTTCATAGGGTTTACCGTTCTTGGTAACAGCCTCCTGTTTATGTTTGCACAGATAAATATCAAATACTCTGTCGCCTTCTTTTAACTCTTTAATAAATTTCATATTGTTGTCCAAACCTTTCTGTCAATCTATTTCAACACCGTTAATGTGATGTCGAATTTCATCTCTTTATATTCCTGCTGTGACTGCCGCATAATCGTCAGTTCTACACTATCTCCCGGTTTCATACTGAGCAGAGAGTTCGTATACTCGTCAAAGCTAATGATCATGCGTTCACCGAATCCTGTGATGACATCTCCCTGCTGGATTCCCGCCAGCATTGCAGGAGAGTCCATTTCTACCTCTTTAATATAAGCTCCGTAAGGAACCCCAAGTTCGCTATTGGCTTCCTCTGTGACATCCACACCCTTAAGACCCAGATAGGCGAATTTTTCTCCATTCGACATTTTCTCGATATGACGCTTCAATTCCGTAATACCGTAAGCACAAACCATATTTTTCATATCTGTGGCAGATTTGCCATTGGTAATGATACCAATGACCTGTCCCTGAAGATTGAATAATACACCGCCTGCATTCTGACTGCCTACAATATTCGTCTGCAGAATCCGATAAGTGGTATCCGATGCCGCCGACTCACTGGCAGAAGAAGTAATGATGCCATATCCCAGTGAGCCGTTCGTACCCATGGGACGCCCCAAAGCCACCACCGGAAGTCCGGCAATATCTTTGATATTAGAAGATCCCAAAGTAGCGATCGTAATATCATTCTTCAGAAAATCTTCATTCAGAGTATCCAGTTCTATGGCGATCACCGCCAGACCTGTAGTCTCATCTTTTTCCTTCAAAGATGCATCTGCCTGGGTGCCCTCGTTGAATGTGACAATAATGTCATCTGCTTGTTTTACCGGAGAATAATCGGTTAAAATTAGTAATTGCTTGCCATTTTGCGCTATGATCACACCGGATGACTGGTTCTTGCTCTCATTTACATTATTGAACCAGTCCACACCGGATGACACTCCTGTCACAGTAACCATGGAACGATTCATTTCTGCCACATACTGGGCAAGAGCACTGTAAATCTGTTTGTAATTATCCAGATCCAATATGATTCCGGATAACAATTCCCGGATCTGCTCCTGTTCCATAATCTCACCAGGAGCAGAAGAAGACTGACTGTTCTGATTCTCCTGCTGCATATTCTCTGCCAACATCTGCTCCGGAGACATCTCATCCTGATCTTCGGGGAATACCACCACCTGTGGTTCCTCCTCCGGGTACAACCAATTACTGATCACCGGTTCCAAAACCAAGAAAGTGAAACAGGCCACCAGACCGAAGATCACCGCCATGGAAACCGTGATCAAAGTCCGGCGCAACAGCTTTTTCTTATTTACCGGACGTTCCTTGATTTTTTCTATCATAAAATTTTTCTCAGAAACGTCATTTTGTTCCTTCTGCTTATTTTCTTGCGAATCCGCCATAAATATGCCTCCTCTGCTGCCTACAGATACACCGGCTTTTTCTTAGGACTCTAATATCTCAATTATACAAAACTGTACCAAAAAAGGCAATAAATATGGTATAATAAGCTCACCCATAAAATCCTGCGTGACTGCTTGCAGGCAAAGCAGGATTTCTATGAGGGGAGCAAACAGACATGAGCAAGAAGGACGATAGTCCGGATTGCGAATGGATATAACGATTTCGAGAGTGCGCAGCACGAAGAAATCGTGTTATTATAAGCCCGGCAGTGAGCTTGTACTGCGTATTTTCAATAATATTAAGGAGCCCCACATGAACACAAAAGTACTCACCACTTTAGAATATAATAAGATCATCGACCTCCTCACGGAGAAGGCCGACTCTGAGCCCGGTAAAAAGCTTTGCCGCGATCTGGTGCCTTCCACTGATCTTTCCACTATCAGAACCGCACAGCGGGAGACAAAAGACGCTTTAGCCCGTCTCTTCCGTATCGGCAGCACCTCATTTGGAAGTAACAGAGACTTAGGTTTTTCCATCCGTTCTCTGGAAATCGGCAGTTCTTTGTCCATGTCCGAATTGTTGAAGCTGGCATCCTTTTTGGATAATGTCAGCCGGATCAAAACCTATGGAAAAAAAGAACGGGAAGACCTCCCAAATGACAGCCTGGATGCCTACTTTGAGGGACTCACCCCTATGACACAGCTTGCTAATGAGATCAACCGCTGTATTTTATCGGAAGAGGAGATGGCAGATGATGCCAGTCCTAAATTAAAAAGTATCCGCCGCTCCAAGCTGTCCACCAATGAAAAAATCCATAGCCAGCTGACTTCCATGGTAAACGGCGCTTACCGTACCTTTTTGCAGGATGCAGTCATTACCATGCGTGATAACCGCTACTGTATCCCCGTAAAAGCCGAATATAAGAGCCAGGTGAGCGGTATGGTGCATGACCAGTCCTCCACCGGTTCCACCTTTTTCATCGAGCCGGCTGCTGTCGTGAACCTGAACAACCAGTTAAAAGAACTGGATCTGCAGGAGCAGGAGGAGATTGAAGTTATTCTGGGTGATCTGAGCAGCCAGGCTGCTGTTCATACCTCAGAGCTTGCCGCGGATCAGAAGATCATGACTACGCTGGACTTTATCTTTGCCAAGGCAAAACTTGCCATGGAACAGAATGCCACAGAGCCTATTTTCAACACTGAGCATTACATCCAGATCCGTAAGGGCCGTCATCCACTGTTAGATAAGAAAAAGGCGGTTCCCATTAATGTCCGTCTGGGTAAAGATTTTGACCTGTTGGTGATCACCGGTCCCAATACCGGTGGTAAGACCGTGTCTCTGAAGACGGTGGGACTGTTTACCCTGATGGGGCAGGCGGGACTGCATATTCCGGCACTGGATCGTTCCGAACTGTCTATTTTTTCGGAAGTATACGCAGATATCGGAGATGAGCAGAGTATTGAGCAGAGTTTGTCCACATTCTCTTCTCATATGACCAGAGTTGTCCACATTTTGCAGCACGCAGATGCGGATTCCCTGTGTTTATTTGATGAACTCGGTGCCGGAACAGATCCTACGGAGGGTGCCGCTCTGGCAATTGCTATCTTAAATTATCTGCATGACCGCGGCATCCGCACCATGGCTACCACGCATTATAGTGAGCTGAAAATCTACGCACTTTCCACGAATTTTGTAGAAAATGCCTGCTGTGAATTTGATGTGGAGACCCTTCGCCCCACCTACCGTCTGCTCATCGGTATTCCCGGTAAAAGTAATGCTTTCGCCATTTCTTCCAAACTCGGACTGTCCGACGAGATCATCCATGCTGCAAAAGAGCAGATCAGCAAAGAGGACGAAAGCTTTGAAGATGTCATCGCCGATCTGGAACAGAGCCGTGTGACCATTGAAAAAGAACAGCAGGAGATTGCGGAGTACAAAGAACGGATCCGTACCTTACAGGAACAGTTACAGAAGAAAAACGAAAAAATCGACCAGGCTAAAGACAAAATTCTCCGCGATGCTAATGAGAAGGCAAGAGCCATTCTCCAGGAAGCAAAGGATGTAGCTGACGAAACCATCCGTGATTTCAATAAAGCAGGCGCTTCCGCCGACATCAAGGAACTGGAGAAAAAGAGACAGAAGGTCCGTGACAAGATCAATGAGAAGAACGGAAAGCTGGCTCTTGGTAATACACAAAAGAAACCTGCTGATCAGAAGACCGTGGATCCGAAGAAACTGAAAAAAGGAGATTCCGTGAAGATCATTTCTATGAATCTCAAGGGAATCGTAAACACTCTGCCGGATGCCAGGGGCAACCTCTTCGTACAATGCGGAATTATGAGAATGCAGACGAATGTTAATGATCTCGTACCGGTAAAAGAAGAGACTATTACAGCACCTGCCCTGCAGCGTACCAACACCGGCAAGTTGAAAATGTCCAAGTCCTTCTCCGTGTCCTCCGAGATCAACCTTCTTGGATGTACGGTAGATGAAGCCATTGCAAAACTGGATAAATACCTGGATGACGCTTATCTGGCTCATCTCCCCAGTGTGAGAGTCGTGCACGGAAAAGGCACCGGTGCTCTGCGCAGTGCCGTACAGTCTCACTTAAAACGTCTGAAATATGTCAAAGAGTACCGGTTGGGTGAATACGGTGAAGGCGATGCCGGTGTAACCATTGTTACTTTTAAATAATAACTGACAGGAGGCCTATACTACATGGTAAGTAAACAGAAAATTCTCATTGTAGATGATGATAATAATATTGCGGAACTGATCTCCCTATATCTGACGAAGGAATGTTTTGATACCATGATCGTCAATGACGGAGAATCCGTGATGCCGGCTATGGAGACCTTTGCTCCGAATCTGATTCTGTTGGATCTGATGCTTCCCGGCATTGATGGTTATCAGGTGTGCAGAGAGGTTAGAGCACAATACTCCGTTCCCATCATCATGCTTTCCGCAAAAGGTGAAGTCTTCGACAAGGTATTGGGACTGGAGCTGGGTGCGGATGATTATATGGAAAAACCTTTTGACTCCAAGGAACTGGTAGCCCGCGCCAAAGCAGTCCTCAGACGTTACAAGCCCTCCAATGCCCCCACAGAAAATCCAAACGACAAGTGTGTGGAATATACGGATCTGACCATTAATCTGACCAATTATTCCGTCATCTATATGGGACATACTGTGGAAATGCCGCCGAAAGAACTGGAGCTTCTCTACTTTTTAGCATCTTCACCGAATCATGTATTCACCAGAGAACAGCTTCTGGATCAGATCTGGGGCTATGAATATATCGGTGATACCCGTACCGTGGATGTGCATATCAAGCGTCTCCGCGAGAAGATCAAGGATCATGCCAACTGGAAGATCAGCACCATCTGGGGCATCGGCTATAAATTCGAAGTACGCAATTAAGTCATACCAAAAGCAGGATTTGTTATGAAAAAAACACTTTATCTAAAATTCATACTTGCATATTTTATTTTTGGTGTATTTGGTTTCATCATTGTTACAACTTTTGTTCCCAATATGACCAAAGAACATCTGATCCGGGAAAAGGCAGAAAGTCTCTATTCCGAAGCAACCCTGATCGCCGGAACCTATGCCGGCGGATTGTACACCAGTGAAACAACTTTGGAGACCGTTAAAATGCAGCTGGACTCCCTGGCGGTCTACCTGAATTCCGAGATTCGCATCATCAATCCCTCCGGACGACTGGTACTGGATACCAATAGTCCCTTAGATGTGGAGAATGTGGTAGTCATTGAGAATTTTGATTCGACCGTAACCAGCGGCTCCTATTACATTGTTGGTGATTTCTTCGGTAATTTTGATTCGGATGTACTTACTGTATTTGCTCCCATTACCTCCAACTACAAGGTAAAAGGCTATGTAGTCATTCATACCGATATGAATGATATTCAGAAATCCTGTAACAGCCTGCTGAATATTTCCTATATCACCCTGGCAATCCTGTTCCTGTTATCCCTGATCATTCTGATCTTTTTCACTGAGATCGTATATATTCCTCTGCGGAAGATCACTCATGCCACAGAGCAGTATGCTGCCGGTAATATGCATTATGAATTTCAGGTCGATAGTGAGGATGAAATCGGTTATCTGGCTTCCTGTCTGAATTATATGGCAAGCGAAATTGCCCGTTCCGAGGATGATCAGAAAAAGTTTGTAGCCAATGTATCCCACGATTTCCGTTCCCCTCTGACCTCTATAAGGGGATATCTGGAGGCCATGCTGGACGGCACGATTCCACCGGAAATGCACGAAAAATACATTACTATCGTATTGAATGAAACAGAACGACTGACGAAGCTGACCAACAGCCTTTTAACCTTGAATAATCTTAACACCAAAGGAATGCTCTTAGATAAAACAGATTTTGATATCAATCAAGTGATCCGTAATACTGCAAGTACCTTTGAGGGCACCTGTCATAACAAATCCATTGCTATTGAGATGATCCTGACCGGCAATGAAATGTATGTTCATGCAGATATGGGTAAGATCCAGCAGGTACTCTATAATCTCATGGACAATGCCATTAAGTTCAGTCACCATGATTCAGTGATCCACATTGAGACCTCGGAGAAGAAAAATAAATTGTTTGTCTCCGTAAAAGACACAGGAATCGGTATTCCGAAAGAAGATCTGAAGCTGATCTGGGACAGATTTTACAAATCCGACCTATCCCGAGGCAAAGATAAAAAGGGAACCGGGCTGGGTCTTTCCATTGTAAAAGAGATTATCAATGCTCACGATGAACATATCAATGTGATCAGTACTCCCGGCGTTGGAAGTGAATTTATCTTCTCCCTGCCGAAATCCCATCAGGAAGACGAAGAGGATTAAGCCATACGGCCTAATCCTCTTTTTTCATCTATATAATCTATATATCCATGACACGATATAAATAACTGTTTCCCTGTTTTCCTATCCTTTCTATTGTCCCCATTTCAAATAATATATTCAATACCGTCTGTGCCAGTGAGAGAGGAATATGGGCTGCTTTCGCAAAATCCTTACTGTGAAATGGTTCTTCCAGTTCATAAGGTACAAATTGCAGATAATCCTCCGGCTGTCTGATTTCCACCTCTTCGATCAGATCCGTAGGAATCCTGTCATATCTCGTGGATCCTTTTTTCTTGTCACGACTCCAACCGTTTAACAGCCGGTATTCTTCCATATTCACCAATACAAATTTAAACCGGATATTCGGATCCTTCAGGAACATTTTGATCTTATATAGTTCCTTAAATGCCTGATAAGTGGATCCCTTTTTTGGGGATTTTCGCTTTTTACTTAGTTCACCGCTGTCTTCATCGATCCAGATCAGCCATTTTTCATAAGGAATGGGATAGACAATTGTCACCGGATACAAAGGTAAAAACGCCTGTAACTTTCCCCGCATACGGTTGAACTGTCTCGTCTGGATCTCGATGATCTCCCCATCCTTATAAATATCCGCCACATAATTCTCTATGGGAATCTCCTGATGATCCTCATCCGGCTCATAATAATCCTTAAAAATAGCATGAACCGTCTTCTCTGAGAGAGTTCCGATTCCCAGTCTCTGACGGTCCACGCCTATTATTTTTCTCTTAGCTTCTTCAAAACGCTTCTGATCCATGTGATCCATATTTTTTAATCAATCTCGGCATGCTTCGTATACAGAATCTTAAGCATGATAGGAGTGGAAATACTGGATACGATGATCAGCAGAATGACTGCGGTAAAATACTCGGATCCGATCATTCCAACAGACAATCCCTTCTGTGCCACGATCAGGGCAACCTCACCTCTGGTCATCATACCGACACCGATCTTCAGAGCATCCGGTCCCTTGAATTTGCAGATTCTTGCCATCAGACCACAGCCGATGATCTTACACAGTAATGCTACAACGACGAATCCGATAGAAAATAACACAAACTCCCCGTTCAGATGATCAAAGCTGGTCTTAAGTCCAATACTTGCGAAGAAAATCGGTCCGAAGATCATATAAGAATTGATATCCATCTTCTCGGCTATATATTCCGAATCATGAATGGAGCAAAGGATAATACCTGCCACGTAAGCACCTGTAATATCCGCAATACCGAAGAATACCTCTGCTACATAAGCGAAAATAAAACAGAGCGCCAGACCTAAAATAGGAATACGTCTTGTATGCGGATATTTGTTATCCAGATACTGGAATATCTTGAACAATACAAATCCGACACCAATTGCGAACAGGAAGAACAGAAGAGTAGAAATTACTACACTTCCGGGATTGGAATCCGGATTTTTAAATCCGATGACAAAAGTAAGTACAATAATACCAATGACATCATCGATAATAGCGGCACTCATGATCGTTGTACCGACTTTACCTTTCAGTTTTCCCAGTTCTTTCAGAGACTGCACGGTAATACTTACACTGGTAGCCGTCATAATGACACCGATAAATACGGCTTCATAGAATTTCTCAGAGCCCCAGGGTGCCACTCCGTAAAATCCCATGTATAATAATGTTCCGCCTACCAAAGGAACAAATACACCCATACATGCGATCAGAAATGCCACAAAACCGGTCTTCATCAGGTCCTTCAGATTCGTCTCCAGACCGGCGGAGAACATCAGCAGGATAACACCGATTTCTGCCATCTCGATCAGAAAATCCGATTGCTGCACCAGTCCCAGTACACTGGGTCCGATCAACAGACCGGCAATAATCTCACCTACCACCTGTGGTGCTTTACATTTTCTTGCAATAATACCAAATACTTTGGCAAATATAATAATAATTGCCAGATCTCTGAAAATACTATAAGATTCCATTTTTCACGCCTCTTTTATTTTAAAAATAATTTACTCATCATCCTCATTTTCCTCAGTGGGGAAAATCAGATTTTCTTCTGTTTCCTCCTCATCCTCAGAAACGGATTCCTGTGCTACTTCTTCCATGGCTTCCTCAAGATTGTCGAATTCATGGTCTCCGTTGGAAAGCTTCTCACGTACCTTGGCAATCTGCGCAACCTTAACACCCTCATCCAGATTGATCAGTTTTACACCTGATGTGATTCTGCTCAAAGTGGAGATATCCTGAACACGAAGCTGTATGATAATTCCTTCTGTGGTTATCATCATAATTTCGTTATCGTCATTTACAGCCTTGGCACCTACCACATCACCGGTTTTTTCAACGATCTTGTAGCACTTTACGCCTTTACCGCCACGTTTCTGTACGGTAAATTCATCCATATTGGTACGCTTACCCATTCCATTTTCAGATACGATCAACAGGTCACTGCCCTGAGTCTGTAACTGCATACCGATGATCTCATCCCCGGGAGATAAGTTCATACCAATAACACCCATGGAAGCTCTGCCTGTAGCCCGGACATCCGTTTCCTGGAAGCGGATGCACATACCCTGTTTGGTTACCAGGAAGATTTCACTGCTGCTGTCAGTGATTTTCACCTCGATCAGCTCATCCTCTTCTCGTAAGTTAATCGCAGTCAGTCCATTCTTTCTGACATTGGAGAACTCCATCAGAGGGGTCTTCTTCACAATACCGGTCTTAGTTACCATGAACAGATTCTTATCATCACTGTATTCATGAATCGGAATCATAGCAGTGATCTTCTCACCGGGTGCCAGCTGCAGAAGATTCACAATAGCAGTACCTCTTGCTGTACGACCGGCTTCTGGGATTTCATATGCCTTCAACCTGTAAACTCTTCCCATATTGGTGAAGAAATTCAGATAATGATGTGTAGTCGTCATCAGAAGATCTTCGATATAATCCTCATCAATCGTCTGCATTCCTTTGATTCCACGACCACCGCGGTTCTGTGCTTTAAAATTATCTACGGTCATACGCTTGATATAACCAAGACTGGTCATGGCAATGATAGTATTCTCCTTCGGAATCAGATCTTCCATAGAGATATCCAGTTCATCATAGCCGATCTTACTACGTCTGTCATCACCATATTTTTCAGCAATCGCAGTCATCTCTGTCTTGATGACACCCAATAACAGTTTTTCATCCGCCAAAATAGCCTTCAACTCCGCAATTTTTACTACCAGATCCTTATGCTCGTTCTCCAGCTTCTCTCTTTCCAGACCTGTCAGAGCACGCAGACGCATTTCTACGATTGCCTGTGCCTGGACATCGGACAGTTCGAATCTTTCCATCAGTCTTTCTTTTGCAATCTGTGCATTCTGACTGCCACGGATGATAGTAATGACTTCATCAATGAAATCCAAAGCTTTTAACAATCCCTGTAAAATATGATCTCTTTCCTCTGCTTTGTTCAGATCATATTTGGTTCTTCTGGTAACGACATCTTCCTGATGCTTCAGGTAATAAGTCAGCATATCCAGCAGATTCATAACTTTAGGCTGATTGTTGATCAGCGCCAGCATGATCACACCAAAAGTATCCTGCAGCTGTGTATGTTTGTACAGCTGATTCAGAATAACATTGGCATTGGCATCCTTACGAAGCTCAATGACCACGCGGACACCTTCACGGTTGGATTCATCACGGATATCTGTGATACCATCGATTTTCTTTAATTTTACCAGCTCGGCAATCTTGATGATCAGATTGGCCTTATTGACCATGTAAGGCAGCTCAGTAGCAATGATCTGACTCTTGCCGTTTGGAAGTGTCTCAATATTGGTCACTGCACGGACTCTGATCTTACCACGACCGGTACGATAGGCTTCTTCACAGCCTCTGGTACCCAGGATCAGTCCTCCGGTAGGAAAATCGGGAGCTTTTACAATGGGAAGAATCTCATCGATCGTTGTATCTCTGTCTTCTTCCACACGATTATCAATAATTTTTACGACAGCCTGTACCACTTCACGGAGATTGTGAGGCGGAATATTAGTAGCCATACCTACGGCAATACCGGTAGTACCGTTGACCAGCAGATTCGGATAACGACTGGGCAATACTACAGGCTCTTTTTCGGTATCATCAAAGTTCGGTACGAAATCTACGGTATTCTTACCAATATCTGCCAATAATTCCATGGAAATCTTGGAAAGTCTTGCCTCGGTATAACGCATTGCTGCGGCACCGTCACCATCCATGGAACCGAAGTTACCGTGACCGTCTACGAGAGGATAACGGGTAGACCAGTCCTGTGCCATATTAACCAATGCGCCGTAGATGGAACTGTCACCATGAGGATGATATTTACCCATGGTATCACCGACAATACGGGCACTTTTACGATGCGGTTTGTCGGGACCATTGTTCAGTTCGATCATAGAATAGAGTACACGTCTCTGTACCGGCTTCAGACCATCCCTCACATCCGGAAGCGCACGGGATGCGATAACACTCATGGCATAGTCGATATAGAAAGTTTCCATTTTCTCTTTCAGATCGACTTCATGGATTTTATCAATCTCAGCCTCCGAAGGCTTATCAAAAATATCGTCGTTCATGTTTCCTCACAATCTGTCGTAAAATACGACTCTCTATTATTAAATACCGTAACTATTCAGATTCTGATTTGAAAAATAGTTGCTAGATGTCCAGATTTTTAACAAACTGAGCATTCTCTTCGATGAATTCTCTTCTGGGTTCTACTTTGTCACCCATAAGAGTAGTAAAGGTCAGATCCAGTTCGGATTCCATCTCTTCATCGTAATTCACTCTGAGCAGAATACGTCTCTCGGGATCCATGGTGGTCTCCCAAAGCTGCTCCGCATCCATCTCACCCAATCCTTTATAACGCTGAATCTTGTTATTTTGGTCACGGCCTACTTCCGTCAGGATACTGTCAAGTTCTTCGTCACTATAGGCATACCATACCTTTTTGTTTTTCTCCAGCTTATACAGAGGCGGTTTCGCCAGGAACACATGTCCCTGCTTGATCAGCTCCGGCATAAACCGATAGATGAAGGTCAGCAGAAGAGTACTGATATGTGCACCGTCTACATCGGCATCGGTCATCAGAATGATTTTGTTATAACGAAGCTTGGTAATATCAAAATCTTCATGAATGCCGGTACCAAACGCTGTGATCATTGCTTTGATCTCGGCGTTGGCATAGATTTTATCCAGTCTTGCCTTTTCTACATTCAGGATCTTACCACGTAAGGGAAGAATAGCCTGGGTTGCACGAGAACGTGCTGTCTTCGCACTTCCTCCTGCGGAGTCTCCCTCTACGATGTAGATTTCGCAGTTCTTCGGATCCTTGTCAGAACAGTCTGCCAGCTTACCGGGCAGAGCCATAGTATCCAATGCGGTCTTTCTTCTGGTAAGATCTCTTGCCTTTCTGGCAGCCTCTCTGGCACGCTGTGCCAAAATAGATTTTTCACAGATTGTTTTTGCAATCTGAGGATTCTGCTCTAAGAAATAAGTCAGCTGCTCACTTACAATATTGTCAACTGCACCTCTTGCCTCACTGTTACCAAGTTTTTGCTTGGTCTGTCCTTCGAACTGGGGATCCTCAATCTTAACACTGACAATAGCAGTCAGACCTTCACGAATATCTTCACCGGACAGATTTGGTTCACTGTCTTTTAACAGCTTTGCGCTTCTGGCATAATCATTAAAAGTCTTCGTAATAGCATTTCTAAAGCCCTGTAAATGAGTACCTCCTTCAGGAGTATTGATATTATTTACAAAGCTGAATACACTCTCGTTATAAGAATCATTGTGCTGGAAAGATACTTCCACGTACACATTGTTCTTCTCGCCTTCAAAATACAGAATATTTTCGTATAAAGGCTCCTTACTCTTATTCAGGTAAGCAACAAATTCCTTGATACCACCTTCGTAGTAGAACTCAACGACTTTCTGTTTCTTACCATTTTCCAGAGTAATGGTATGTATCTTACCGATTTTGCCACCGGTGCGGGCTTTGGTGGATTCTTCGGAAGTAGCAAAAGCATCTGCAAACGCCTCAGAGTCATCCTTAACGGATTCTTTTGCCGCAGCATCGGAAACAGAATCATCTGAAGATGCAGAGGTATCTTTGGCATCTTCCTGTGCTCTCTGTAACAGTTCGCTGATCTGCTCATTTTCATGTTCCGCAGACATTGCCTCCAGAGAAGCTTCCTCTTCCGTACGGTTATCTCTTAAGATGATGCGCAGTCCCTTGGTCAGGAATGCCATCTCTCTGAGTCTTCTCTTCAGTACATCAAAATCATAGACCGTTGTTTCGGTAAAAATCGTATCATCCGGCAGGAAAGTAACCTTGGTACCTGTCTTTTCCATAGGGCAGGTGCCGATTTCTTTCAGTGCATAACACACATGTCCTCTCTCGTAACGCTGCTTATATACCTTGCCGCCCTGGCAGATTTCTACTTCCAGCCAGTTGGAGAGCGCATTTACAACAGACGCACCTACACCGTGCAGACCACCGGATACCTTGTATCCCCCACCGCCGAATTTACCGCCGGCATGCAGAATCGTAAATACGACTTCTACTGCGGGAATACCTGCCTTGTGATTGATACCTACAGGAATTCCTCTTCCGTTATCGATAACAGTGATAGAATTATCTTCGTTGATCGTTACATCAATGGTATCGCAGAATCCTGCAAGTGCTTCATCTACCGCATTATCAACGATCTCATACACCAGGTGATGCAGTCCTCTGCTGGATGTGGTACCAATATACATTCCCGGACGCTTTCTTACAGCTTCCAGACCTTCCAATATCTGAATCTGATCCGCGCCGTATTCATGTTCTACCGCGGTATTATTCCTATTTTCTTCGCTCATGATTCCTCACATTCTGCCCTACAGGCTGCCAAAATTATATTCATCTGACGGAGCTTCTTCTATATCCGATTTCAGACCCATATTTTCATTTACACAGGTAACTGTTCCGGCGGATACCTTGAATACTCTGTTAATTTCAAACCGGTTATTTACAAATTCTTCCAGACCGGTACAGGTAATGATCGTCTGAATATCTCCGATACTGTTCAACAGATAGTTTTGCCGGTTACTGTCCAGTTCAGACAATACATCGTCAAGTAACAGAACCGGTGTATCTTTCGTGATCCTTTTTACTAATTCGATCTCGGATAATTTTAAAGAGAGAGCAGCAGTACGCTGCTGACCCTGGGATCCGAACTTTCGTATATCCACATCACCTACCAGGAAGGAAAAGTCATCTCTGTGGGGTCCCACGGATGTCATTTTGGCCCGCATATCACGATCCTGGCTGTTTTTTAATTTTCTTTCAAATTCATCCAGCTCCACATCCGGCTCATACTGGATACGGATCTCTTCCCTGCCACCGGACAGCTTTTTATGAATCTCATAAATGATCTCATTGAGCTGTTCTACGAACAGCTTTCTGCGCTCTATGATCTTACTTCCGTAGGATACCAGCTGCATATCCCAGATAGTCAGAGTTTCCTTCAGATCCGGATTCATATACATATCCTTCAGAAGCTTATTGCGCTGATTGACGATTTTGTTGTAATGATTGAGATTATAGAGATAGAAATTGTCCAGCTGACATAATTCCATATCTACAAATCTTCTTCGTTCTGCAGGACCGTTTTTAATAATTCCAAGGTCTTCCGGTGAGAAAAATACGACATTACAAAGCCCCAGGAGATCTGCAGCCTTCTTGATCTTCTGACCATCAATAGCAATTCCTTTGGACTTTGACTTTCTCAGATGCATGTCCACGCGGATCTCTTTTCCATCTTTTTCGAGATACGTTCTAATATGTGCCTCTTCCTTGTCAAAATTAACAATTTCTCTGTCCTTGCTTCCTTTATGCGATTTTGTGGTGGCAGCAACATAGATTGCTTCCAGGATATTCGTCTTGCCCTGCGCATTGTCTCCGTACAGAATATTGGTTCCACGGTCGAACTGCAGGACGAGCGAATCATAATTCCTGTAATCTGCCAATTCTATTGATTTGATGATCATAGTAACCTGCTTACTCTATTACGATGGTCTCGCCATCATATTCCACTTTATCTCCGGATACCAGCTTTTTTCCTCTCTGGGTCTCGGTCTGTCCGTTTACTTTTACCAGACCGTCCTGTACGGCAAATTTTGCATCTACGCCGGATTCTACTACACCGGCTGCCTTTAATGCCTGACCAAGCTTTATATAATCATCCTTCAAACGGATCGTATGCATATCTATAACCTCATTTCTAAGCTACTGTCGTAAAGTTCACGGGAAGGATCAGGTAAATATAGCTTTCCTCCACATTTTTGATGAAACAGGGAGCCTTGGGATTTACCATGTACAAATCTACTTCCTCATCATCGATAACACGAAGAGCATCGATCAAAAACTTGGGATTGAATCCGATCATAAGATCCTTACCCTGTTTCTGAATATCAATTTCTTCATTCATGCTTCCCAGAGCGGAATTGATCTTAAGTTCCATTCCGTTGTCTGTGATATTTACAATAATAGGCTTCTTGTCGCCTTCTTTTACCAGAAGAGTAGCACGATCGATACAGCTTAAGAACTCCTTTTTATTGACCTTTACTTTCGTCTCATAATCGCTGGAAAGCATCTGGTCGATTTTGAAATATTCTCCTTCGATCAGACGGGATACCACAACGGTCTTATCGAATTCAAATACAATGTGCTTTTCAGTGAAAGAGATTGTAACATCACTGTCTGCATCTCCGGGTAAAATCTTACTTACTTCATTCAGGGTCTTACCGGGTACCACTACCTTTTTTGGAGCATAACTATTCTTCATCTGAATCTTACGAATAGAGATACGGTGTCCATCCAGAGACACGATCTTGAATTCATCTCCATTAATATCAAACAGTTCACCGGTCATTAATTTATTATTATCATTGTCAGAGATAGAGAAAATTGTCTGTCTTACCAGTTCTTTTAAAGTAAACTGACTGATCACAATGCTGTCATCTCTCTCCACTGTGGGAAGATAGGAGAAATCTTCGCCGGATTTACCAATAATAGTGAATTTTGCCTTTTCGCAGGTAATGACGGTCTTAAAAGAAGCATCTGTTTCAATGGTAATATCGCTGTCGGGAAGTTTACGCACAATTTCAAGGAATATCTTGGCATCCAGGGCAATGATACCTTTTTCTATGATCTGTCCCTCGATGGTCGTCTCAATGCCGAGTTCCATATCGTTGGCAGTAAGTTTAATTTCTCCGTTAGTAGTATCTACTAAAATACATTCCAGAATAGACATTGTAGTCTTACTTGGAACAGCTTTGGATACGATCTGTACGCCGTTTAAAAGATTTGCTTTTGAACAGACTAATTTCATGTGTGCATAACTTCCTTTCTGGTTGATTTGTGTACGCGTGGATACGCGTTATATAAAAATAATAAAAGAATTTCGTAGTATACTTAATAAGGGATGTTGATATGTGCATAACCAGTCTTATTATACTATTTTTCAAGGAAAAATGGAATGGAAATCTTGTGGATTTGGCAGAATAACCTAAGAATAACTCTTAGCTTATTCACACTACATCCTATCCTTCTTGAAGCCTTGAAATCAGTTATCAACAACAATACACATTTTGTTCCCGAGATATACACATCAGGAGGGATTTATCTTTTTAGTGATAATATCTATTTTATTACGAAGTTCCTCGTTGGTCTGAATCTCCGCTGCCACTTTATTCACACCGTGGATGATGGTTGTGTGGTCCTTTTTGCCCAAAAGCTTACCTATATTAGTGAAGGAAGTATCCGTTAATTCTCTGCACAGATACATAACGACCTGACGTGGTTGTACAAACTCGGAATTTCTTTTCTTGGAAGTAATATCTTCCGCTTTCACACCAAAATGCTCCGCTACTACATTAATAATGAGAGTAGGAGTGATCTCCTTAGGCTTGTTGGGATAGATAACATCCTTCAGTGCTTCTTCTGCCAGGGAGAGAGTCAGATCTACCTTATTTAATTTGGCAAAAGCAATGATCTTATTAAAAGCCCCTTCCAGCTCACGAATGTTGGATTTGATATTCGTGGCAATATATTTGATGATCTCTTCATCAATCTGACGGTCATAGGTCTCAGCATTTTTCCGTAAAATAGCCATTCTGGTCTCATAATCGGGTGGCTGAATATCTGCGATCAGACCCCATTCGAAACGGGAACGGAATCTTTCATCCAAAGTCTCCATTTCCTTAGGAGGCTTATCGGAAGACAGAATGATCTGTTTGTGGGCAGCGTGCAGGGCATTGAAAGTATGGAAGAATTCCTCCTGGGTACTTTCCTTACCTATAATAAACTGTACATCATCAACCATGAGTACATCAACATTGCGATACTTCTCACGCAGCTTGGTCATGGAAGCTGCATTACCACTACGAATAGATTCGATTACTTCATTCGTAAATTCCTCACTGGTGACGTAGAGTACCTTTTTGTCAGGATCCTGTTCTAATATAAAGTGTCCGATAGAATGCATCAGATGGGTCTTGCCCAGACCGGGACCTCCATATAAATAGAGAGGATTATAGACCTCTCCCGGAGACTCTGCTACAGCGAGAGATGCGGAATGAGCGAATTTATTGTTGCTTCCTACGACAAAAGTGTCAAATTTGTACTTAGGATTCAGATGGGCATCTTCATAATTCACACCGTAGATCTGGTTTGGAGCAGCCATTTCATTCTCTGCAGGCTCTTTCCCTTTTACATCCTTTTCCAAAATAAAGCTGATATCATAAGGATGATCAAACATCTCGGTGATGGTTACCTGAAAAAAACTCTTATATTTGGAAGAAATATAATTCAGGGCATGTGCCTGGTCCGAGGGAATGATGATACTTACTACATCATTTACCACATTGTGAAATTCTAAAGGTTCTACCCATGTATGATAAGAAATGTCAGAAAGACTGTATTCTCTTCTGACAGCTTCTTTGATAGTTGTCCAATTTTCTTTGATTGCTTCCATTGATTTCCTCCCGTGCAAGCTGACGCATGCGAAACTCCATTTCATTGTATAATAGAATTACAAATAATTCAAATGCAAGTTATGAACAGGTCATGTATAAAGTTATCCACAATCTGTTGATAAAGTTGTTTATAACTTGTAATATAAACAGGGATTGTGGATAGCGATGTGTAAATGTGGATAAAATAGTAAAATTTCAAGATATCCACATTTACTGGATACTTGTCCACTTTTACACGTGATTTACACATAATATCCCTTTGAAAAATAAAAATATCCACAAATAATCAACAAGGTGTGGATAACTCGTTTGTGGGTAAAAATGGTGTATATCTATGTGGATAACTTAATTTTAAAAAATTTTAGAATTTTAAAAAGCTCGTTTCCTCTTGATTTTTCAGCATTTTTATTGATTTTTGCTTGACATTGATGGGCTTTTACATTACAATCAATATGCTATTTTCCGAAAGGAAGGCGTATTTTTATGCGCCCAATTGTTGAAAAATATGTTTACCTTTTTATATAAGAAGGTTTAGAGAAGGAGGTGCCTTTCCATGAAGATGACATTTCAGCCTAAAAAGCGTTCCCATTCCAAGGTTCACGGTTTCAGAGCCAGAATGAGTACTCCCGGTGGAAGAAAAGTTTTAGCAGCAAGACGTGCAAAAGGAAGAAAGAAATTATCCGCATAGGTCACAGCAATGTGACCTTTTTTTCTCTTAACTTTCACGGTTGGAGGATTGCATGCAGTTTTCGGAATCATTAAAGAAAAATGAACAGTTCCGTTTTGTGTACAAGAATGGCAGATCTTATGCTAATAAGTACTTTATCATGTATGTTAAGGAAAATGGCCTTGATAAGAACAGAATCGGAATCAGTGTAAGTAAAAAAGTCGGTAATAGTGTGGTAAGACACAGGATTACACGACTGGTCAGAGAAAGTTACAGATTACATGAAAGTGTATTCAATAGTGGTTTGGATATGGTAATCATTGCAAGACCCGGTGCAGCTTTCATAGGATATGAAGAAGCGGAGAGCGCATTGTTACATCTTGCAAAACTTCATCATATTATAAAAATTTATTTTTATAATGACTAAAATTAGAATCGTATATGAAAAAAATATTGATAGCCATGATAAGATTTTATCAGAAATATATTTCGCCTTATAAGGGAACCAAATGTCCTTATGTTCCCAGTTGTTCTCAATATGGTCTGGAAGCCATTGAAAAATATGGTGTGATCAAGGGAGGACTTTTGGCAGCCTGGAGAATTTTGAGGTGTAATCCTTTTTCCAAGGGTGGATATGATCCGGTACCGTAAAATTTTAAATAATGGCACTTATTAGGAGGATAAATGAACGGTATTCTTTTGACACAGAATTCCACATTCATTATCGGACAGGTAGCCTGGCTTCTGGGTAAGATAATGGAAGGAATCTTCGAAGTTCTGAATATGATCGGTATTCCCAATATCGGTCTCGCAATCATCCTTTTTACAATTGTTGTTAACCTGTTGATGATGCCTCTTACCATCAAGCAGCAGAAATTCTCTAAGCTGTCTGCTAAAATGAATCCTGAGATTCAGGCGATTCAGGCAAAATACAAGAATCGTAAGGATCAGGATGCTCAGTTGGCACAGAATCAGGAAATCCAAGCAGTATATGCAAAGTATGGTGTATCTCCTACCGGTAGCTGTCTGTATATGTTGATCCAGATGCCTATTCTGTTTGCTCTGTATCGTGTAATTTATGCAATTCCTGCTTATGTCGGCAGAGTTAAGGAAGCCTTCTTCCCTCTGGTAGATAATATTATTGATACAGCCGGTGCAACGGAGCTGGTTCAGAATCTGAGCAATTCCGCTATGTACAGTAAGCAGTTCACGAATGCAGGCTTTGTAGCCGGTACTCACAGTGAATATGTACAGAATACGATCATTGACTGTCTGAACAAGGCATCTACCGCTGATTTTGCAAGTATCAGTGAGAAGTTTCCTTCTCTTGCAGCAGATGTGACCAATACGGTAAGCAAGCTGGAAGAGTATAATAATTTTTTAGGACTGAATATCGGCAACTCTCCTTCTTATGTGTTGAAGGAAGCATGGGCTAACGGAGCATGGCTTTTAGTAATCGGAGCAATTGCTATTCCGGTTCTGTCTGCTTTGACACAATGGATCAACGTAAAGCTGATGCCTCAGCAGGATACTTCTTCTAACAATGGCAATGATCAGGCGGCAGCAATGGCTTCTTCCATGAAGACTATGAATATGATCATGCCTCTGATGTCTGCATGGTTCTGTTTTACATTACCTTCCGGTCTGGGTCTGTACTGGGTTGCAGGTAGCGTTGTCAGAAGTATCCAGCAGATAGTGATCAATAAGCATATTGATAAGATGAATTTTGATGATATTATCAAGAAAAATTCTGAGAAGAGTGCGAAAAAGCTTGAAAAAATGAAGGAACAGCAGGAAAAACTGAATGCTTATGCAAGCATGAATACTAAAAATCTTCAGAAGAAGGCTAATATTTCTTCTAAAACAGATAATAGTGAAGTATCTGCTGACAGCTATTCCGAAGTAAAAGAAGCAAAACCCGGAAGTATGATGTCTAAGGCTAATATGGTCAGAGACTATAACGAGAAAAACAGCCGTAAATAGAAAGTTTCCTTAATAATTGAGGAGGTAAATAATATGGACATGATCGAAGTATCTGCAAAGACAGTCAGTGATGCTATTACAGAAGCTTGCCAGAAGCTGGGTGTTACCAGTGATAAGCTGGATTATGAAGTAGTAGAAGAAGGTTCTTCCGGATTCTTAGGAATCGGAGCAAAGGCTGCTGTGATCAAAGCATCTGTTAAAAAAAGTTCTGTAGAAGAAGTTGCCAGAGTATTCTTAAACGATGTATTCCAGGCAATGAATATGGAAGTAGTAATTGCCATTAAGTACAACGAAGAAGAGAAGAGCATGGATATCGAATTAAGCGGTAATGAGATGGGTGTTCTGATCGGTAAGAGAGGACAGACATTGGATTCCCTCCAGTACCTGGTATCTCTGGTGGTGAACAAAGAATCTGAAGAGTATATTCATGTAAAGGTTGACACCGAGAATTATCGTCAGCGCAGAAAAGAAACTCTTGAGAATCTTGCCAAAAACATTGCTTATAAGGTTAAGAGAACCAAGAGAAGCGTATCTCTGGAGCCCATGAATCCTTATGAGAGAAGAATCATTCATTCTGCATTACAGAATGACAAATATGTTACTACTCACAGTGAGGGTGAAGAACCTTTCCGCAGAGTTGTAGTTACTCTGAAGAGATAGTGAGAGAATAGTTACAGAAAGTATTCAAAAAGCCGGTATTAGAATTTTATTCTATTTACCGGCTTTATTTACAACAGACCTTTATATGGAGTATAATTGTAACTATTCTGAATAGTTATTTTCATTTATAAATTTGTTTGAAATATGAAACAGGTAATCTTATGGAAAATTACAAAAATGATACGATCGCTGCTATTGCGACAGCGTTATCAGATTCCGGAATCGGAATTATTAGAATCAGTGGTGATGATGCCATATATATAGTAGATAGTATTTTTCGTTCACCATCCGGCAAAAGGATTCTGACGAAAGTACAGAGTCATACGGTGCATTATGGCTATATTGTGGACAAGGAAGAAAATGTCATAGATGAAGTCATGGTAGTTGTCATGAAAGCACCAAAAAGTTATACCACGGAAGATACCGTGGAGATTAACTGTCATGGCGGTGTACTGGTAGTGCAGAAAGTGCTGCAGACTGTACTTGAAAACGGTGCAAGAATAGCAGAGCCGGGAGAATTCACTAAGAGAGCCTTTCTGAATGGAAGGATCGACCTGTCCCGGGCGGAAGCAGTCATTGATGTCATTCATTCCCAAAACGAATATGCGTTGTCTTCCTCGGTAAGCCAGTTAAAAGGCAGACTTTCTGATAAAATTCATAAATTAAGGGAAGATATTTTATATCAGATTGCATTTATTGAGTCGGCATTGGACGATCCGGAACATATCAGTCTGGATGGATATCCGGAGCAGCTGGCCGCAAAGGTTACTTATTTTCAACAAGAGATTGCGAAGCTTTTAGCTACAGCTGATAATGGAAGACTTATCAAAGAAGGAATATCCACCGTGATTGTAGGTAAGCCTAATGCCGGAAAATCTTCACTGCTTAATATGATGCTGGGAGAAGACAGAGCTATTGTTACAGAGATTGCGGGTACTACTAGAGATGCCCTGCATGAGACAATCAATCTGCATGGAATCAGTCTGAATATGATCGATACCGCCGGAATTCATGAAACACAGGATGTGGTTGAGAAGATCGGTGTGGAACGGGCCAAAAAATATGCTATGGATGCTGATCTTATTTTATATGTGGTGGATGCTTCCGGGAATATTGATGAGGACGATCAGAATATTATTTCCTTACTGGATGGCAAAAAGGCAATTATTCTTTTGAATAAATCAGATCTGGAAAATAAAATCACAGAAGAAAGCCTGAAAGAAAATCTGGCAAAAAGATTAAAACATAGAGAGGATATTCGTATCCTTCGTACTTCTACCATTGATCCCTCTTCGGAAAATTCCGGAATGGAAGAACTGGAAGAGACCATTCGGAATATGTTTTTTGAGGGCGAATTAAAACAAAATAATGAATTGGTAGTCACAAACCTCAGGCATAAAGAAGCTCTTCAGGATGCTTTGAATAGTTTGAAATTGGTAGAGAGAAGTATTGAAGACGGAATGCCAGAAGATTTTTATTCTATCGATCTGACAAGTGCATATGCTTCTCTGGGCAAGATCATCGGGGAAGAAGTAGATGAAGATGTGGTCAATGAGATTTTCTCAAAATTTTGTATGGGAAAGTAATAACTAAGAGGAATAAATAACATGGAACTAAAAAAACAAGTGGATGTATGTGTGGTAGGTGCCGGTCATGCCGGATGTGAAGCTGCTCTTGCCTGTGCAAGGCTGGGACTTCAGACAGTGATATTTACGGTAAGTGTAGATAGTATTGCTTTGATGCCCTGCAATCCGAACGTCGGTGGTTCATCCAAGGGACATCTGGTAAGAGAATTGGATGCTTTGGGTGGAGAGATGGGTAAAAATATTGATAAAACTTTTATCCAGTCCAAAATGTTAAATGTCTCCAAAGGTCCTGCAGTACACTCATTGCGTGCACAGGCGGATAAAGCGGAATATTCCAGGGCAATGCGTAAAGTATTGGAAAATCAGGATAATCTGTTGATCAAACAGGCGGAAGTCTGTGAACTTCTCTGGGAGGAAACAGAAGATCATAAGAAAAAGATCACAGGTGTCAAAACCTTTACCGGAGCCATCTATGAATGTAAGGCTGTGGTCCTTTGCACCGGTACATATCTTCGTGCGAGATGTTTGTGCGGTGAATCTATTACTTATACCGGACCTAATGGATTGCAGGCAGCAAATCACCTTACGGATTCTCTGAAAGCAATGGGAATAGAAATGCGTCGTTTTAAGACAGGAACTCCTGCCAGAATGGATAAGCGTTCTCTTGATTTTTCCAAAATGGAAGAGCAGTTCGGAGATGAGAAAGTGGTTCCTTTTTCTTTTTCCACAGACCCTAAATCTGTACAGAAAGAACAGGCTTCCTGTTGGCTGACTTATACGAATAAAAATACGCATGAAATCATTCGGAATAACTTGGATCGTTCTCCAATTTATGCGGGTATTATCGAAGGAACCGGTCCCAGATATTGTCCTTCGATTGAAGATAAGGTTGTAAAATTTGCGGAAAAAGAGAGACATCAGGTATTTATTGAGCCGGAGGGGCTGCACACGAATGAAATGTATGTTGGTGGAATGTCCTCATCTCTTCCGGAAGATGTACAGTTAGCTATGTATCGTACTGTTCCGGGACTGGAACACTGTGAAATCGTTAGAAATGCTTACGCAATTGAATATGACTGTATTAATGCGAAACAGTTGAATCCTTCCCTGGAATTCAAAAATATCATTGGACTGTTCAGTGGTGGACAGTTTAACGGAAGCAGTGGATACGAAGAGGCAGCTTCCCAGGGACTAATCGCCGGTATCAATGCGGCAATGTCTATTCTGCACAGAGATCCGCTGATCCTGGATCGTTCCGAAAGCTATATCGGAGTATTGATCGATGATCTGGTTACTAAAGATAACAGAGAACCTTATCGTATGATGACCTCCAGAGCGGAATATCGTCTGTTGCTTCGTCAGGACAATGCAGATCTTCGTCTTCGTAAGAAAGGCTATGAGATAGGTCTCATCTCACAGCAGGAGTATGATGCTCTGATTGAAAAAGAAGAACTTATCGATCAGGAAATTCAGAGACTGAAAAATACTTCAGTAGGTGCCAATAAAGAGATCCAGCATTTTTTGGAAGAGTGTGGCAGCTCTACTCTGAAAACGGCAGCTACACTGGCAGAACTGATCTGCAGACCGGAGCTGGGATATGCGGAACTGGCTCCTATTGATAAGGAACGAAAACCCCTTCCTCCTGCTGTTGTGGAACAGGTAGAAATTGAAATTAAATATGAAGGATATATTATCAGACAGAAACGTCAGGTTGAACAGTATCGTAAGATGGAGAAAAAATTAATTCCGGATAATCTGAATTACGATGAAGTTCCTTCCCTTCGACTGGAAGCCAGACAGAAACTGAAGGAATTCCGTCCGATTTCCGTAGGACAGGCCTCCCGTATCTCCGGAGTATCTCCTGCAGATATTTCGGTATTGTTAGTGTACCTGGAACATTATAATGTAAAAAATCATAGTTAATATGAATTCCGGAGGAATGCATGGCAGAATATAACACAGAACAATTTGAAAAAGATTGTAAGGCACTGGGTGTAACCTTAAGTGATGAACAGATCCGGCAATTTCTGAAATATTTTGAGATGCTGGTGGAGTGGAATGAGGTAATGAACCTTACTGCAATTACAGAATATGATGAAGTCATGAAGAAACATTTTGTGGATAGTATTTCTCTCTGCAAAGCTTACGATGTGACACAGAATAAAACCGTGATCGATGTTGGAACCGGAGCAGGATTTCCGGGGCTTGCACTGAAGATTGCATTTCCGAATCTCCAGGTTACCTTATTGGATTCCCTGAATAAGAGAATTAATTTTTTAAATGAGGTGATCTCTGCTTTAGGGCTTACCGGTGTAGAGACAATTCATGGTCGTGCGGAGGATTATGCCAAGCCGGGAAAATGCAGAGAAAAATATGATGTTTGTGTATCCAGGGCAGTGGCAAATCTTTCCACATTATCAGAATATTGCCTTCCTTTTGTAAAGGTCGGCGGCAAATTTATCTCTTATAAATCTGAAAAAATAACAGAAGAGATGAATGCCGCACAGCATGCTGTGAAGATACTAGGTGGAAAAATGGATGGACAGGTTGAATTTACACTTCCCGATTCGGATATTTATCGGAATCTGTTTATTATTACAAAGCAAAAGTCCACACCTGCAAAATATCCCAGAAAAGCCGGATTGCCATCCAAGGAACCTTTGTCATAAAACGAAGAGAATCCAATGTAAAAATTGTGTTAAGATTTATTTTATTAATAAAAAGAGTTTTACACAATAATATTATTCCTATATTATAAATATAATGGAATACTTCTAAATAGAACATATGTTCTATAAGGTGATATATGAACAATATTTTAAATGTACAAAAGAATGAGTGTAATTGTAATATAGAGAATGGTAAGAAAATAATGGAGATGTTGGAGACGGAGAGAAAAAGAATTGTTTCCGAACTTCATGATACTTCATTGCAGGATATTACCCATTTTGTTCATATGATTGAACTTGCTTCCTTATATATTGATAAGGATCCTGCCAGAGCAAAGATGGAATTGAATTCTGTGAGTAAAGGATTGCATAATGTCATTGAAGATATCAGAAGTACTATTTTCAATCTGCGTCCTATGACATTTGATGATCTGGGATTAAAGGCTTCCTTTGAAAGATTACTGGATTTTTTGAATGCTGACAGAGACTACATAATGGATGTGGAAATCGATGATGTTTCATGTGAAACAGATGACTATTTTTGTATTACCTTATACCGTGTGGTTCAGGAATGTCTGTTGAATATTAAAAAGCATTCACAGGCTACCAGGGTATTATTCCATTGTAAAAAAACAGAGCAGCAATATGAAATTTTAATCCAAGATAATGGTAAGGGATTTACCATGGAAGAAGCGGAAGATAAAGCAAACAGTCATTTTGGATTAGCATTGATTCATGAGGGTGTCGTTCTACTGAACGGTACAATACATATAAGTTCTGAGATTGGTCAGGGAACTACGATAGATATTAAGATTCCTTTAGATTTACATTTAGCTGAAAAATAGGACAGCAAGGACAAAGAATAAGTATATACAAGTAAGTGAGGATATATATGAGTATAAAAGTTATGTTGGCAGATGATCATGTTCTTATGAGAGAAGGAATTCGTCAATTACTGGAATTTGACGGTACTATTTCTGTGATCGCCGAAGCTAATAATGGTGTAGAATGTATGGAGCAATTACTTTCTGTTCATCCTGATATACTGCTTCTGGATATTAATATGCCTGTTATGAATGGAATAGAAGTTCTGCAGGAGATTAAGAAGAAGAACATCTCTGTTAAAGTATTGGTATTAACGGTACACAATGAAGTTGAATATCTTTTAAAGGCTGTGGACATTGGCGTAGATGGTTATATCATGAAAGATGCAGAATCTGCAGAACTGAAAAAAGCCATTAATTGTATTATGCAGGGAGAAACTTATATTCAACCCAGTCTGGTACCGGCTTTGAACAGCCGACTGGTATCCAGAGATATTGACAAAGAAAAAATCAACAGTTTGACGAAGAGAGAGTTGGAAGTACTTATTGAGGTTGCTAACGGAATGTTCAATAAGGAAATTGCAACATCTCTGAATATCAGTGAGAGAACAGTAAAAAATCACATTTCTAATATCTTTAAAAAAATTGATGTATCCGATCGAACACAGGCAGCTGTGTTTGCTATCAAAAATAATCTGATTAAATTGTATTAGATTCCTGCCAACCTTTGCAGACATCTATCCACTGCAGGAAGTTTGAGTATTTTTCTAATTCAGGGATTGTTAATTCAATTGCACTGTTAGGACTTCCTGCAGCCGGAAATACAGTTTCAAATCTTTTCAAAGATTCGTCTAAGTATACTTTCACATTATCATTCACTGCAAACGGACATACACCGCCAATGGCATGACCAATAATATTTTCTACTTCATTCCCCGGAATCATTTTTGCTTTTGCTCCGAAAAAGTGTTTGTATTTCGCATTATCGATTTTTGTATCCCCAGCAGTTACTATTAATATTGGCTGATCACCAATTAAGAAGGACATAGTCTTAGCAATACGTTTTCCTTCACATTGTAAAGCTTCTGCTGCTAATTCTACGGTTGCACTCGAAACATCAAATTCCAAAATATGATCATCCATCTGATAGGTTTTGAAATATTCTCTTACTTTATCAATAGCCATATTAATCTCCATTCCGCAGACGACTCCTTTCGTCGAAGGAATCGCAAATCAAAATTCAATTTTCTACTCCAAATCGGTTTGTGCTTACTTGTGCCACTAGCTTTTTTATCCTAGCATAGATGTTAGAACAAAACAAGTTACATAGATATCCTTTTAAATTAATTTGTTCACTAGATGTAGGGGTTAATTACATAGAATGTTTCACGTGAAACATTCTATGAGCCTATATGAAAATCATACTACATAATGTTTCACGTGAAACATTACCACCCAAGATATAGTGGCTAAATTTGTGAAACATATTACAAAAGAAGCGTGAAACATAATACTTATGAAAAAAACAATAAATACACAGCCACAATATCTAGTATTTTCCTATAAATGCGAATAAAGTATCAACTTTTTGTAGTATTTTTACCTTGTAACATAGAAATGCTCATGCTATTATTATAGAGTGGTTTCACAAATACAGAATGGAGGATTCATAATGTTAGAATTTAAATATGATACACAATTATTAATTGAAGGTACCAATCTGGATGAAGATGAAATTAATGACTACATTACAGAACATTTCAAAGGTGATTGCTTGTTGGCAGTAGGAGATGAAGAGCTGATCAAGATTCATTTTCATACCAATGAGCCCTGGAAGGTTCTGGAGTATTGTGCTTCTCTCGGAGAAATCTATGATATTGTTGTAGAAGATATGGACAGACAGTCCAGAGGTTTGCACGGCTAAATCATTAAGAAAGACATGGTGAAAAAAGTATGGGTAGAATTATTGCAATAGCAAACCAGAAGGGTGGCGTAGGTAAGACAACTACGTCCATTAATTTGTCTGCATCTCTGGCTGCAAAAGGTAAAAAGGTATTAGTAATCGACACAGATCCACAGGGAAATACTACCAGTGGATTTGGTATCGAAAAAAATGAATTGGAAAATACAATTTATGAACTAATTCTGGGAGAGTGTTCTATCAGAGATTGTATTATTTCAAATATTATCAAGAATGTATCGGTAGTTCCTTCCAATGTAAATCTGGCAGCTGCTGAGATCGAACTGATCGGAGTAGATAAGAAGGAATATATATTAAAGAACGAAGTGGATTATGTTAAGGATGATTATGATTTTATTATCATTGATTGTCCTCCTTCTCTGAATATGTTAACGATTAATTCCATGACTACAGCAGACAGTGTGCTGGTTCCCATTCAATGTGAATATTATGCACTGGAAGGATTGAGCCAGTTGATCCACACTATTAATTTGGTAAAAGAGAGACTGAATCCGGATCTTAGAATTGATGGTGTTGTTTTCACTATGTACGATTCCCGTACCAATCTGTCTATGCAGGTGGTAGAAAATGTTAAACAAAATCTGAATCAAAAGGTGTATAATACATTAATTCCCCGAAATATCAGATTAGCAGAAGCTCCCAGTTATGGAATGCCTATCAATATGTATGATCCAAAATCTGCCGGAGCAGAAGCTTACATGCAGCTTGCAGAGGAAGTAATTAAGAACAAGTAATAAAATAGAGGAGAAGAACGGTATGGCAGCAAGAGGATTGGGAAAAGGTCTGGATTCTCTAATACCTAATGCATTAGGGGAGACAAAGACAAAAAAAGAAACAGCAGCAAAATCAAAGACAGAGACAACAGAGGGAGAAGAACCGCAGACCCTTGTGAAGATCACAAAGGTAGAGCCTAACAGAGAACAGCCTCGTAAAAATTTTGATGAGGATGCTCTGCAGGAGCTGGCAGATTCTATTAAGCAGTTCGGTCTGTTGCAGCCGATTTTGGTACAGGACCGCAAAGATTATTATGAAATCATTGCCGGTGAGAGAAGATGGCGTGCAGCAAAGCTGGCAGGTCTGAAGGAAGTTCCGGTTATCATCCGTAATTATACGGAACAGGAGATTGTGGAGATTTCCTTGATTGAGAATATCCAGCGTGAAGATCTGAATCCGATTGAAGAAGCACAGGCATACAAGCGACTCTTAACAGAGTTTCATCTGAAGCAGGATGAAGTTGCAGAGAGAGTATCCAAGAGCCGTGCAGCGGTTACCAACTCTATCCGACTTCTGAAACTGAACGAAGAAGTACAGCGCATGGTGGTAGATGAGATGATCAGTACCGGACATGCGAGAGCATTACTGGCAGTGGAGAATCCGGAAGAACAGTATAATCTGGCACAGCGTATTTTTGATGAAAAGTTGAGCGTACGTGATGTAGAAAAACTGGTAAAAAATTTACATAAACCTGCAAAGTCCAAAAAAGTAGATGATAAAACCATGCAGGTAATCTACCAGGATATTGAAGAAAAACTGAAACAAAAGCTTGGAAGAAAAGTAACCGTTACATCTAAGGGAGAGGGATCCGGTAAGATCGAAATTGAATTTTACAATCATGAAGATTTGGACAGACTCCTGGATGTACTGAATAAATAAAAGAGACAAGTAAAGAGAAGAGATACAAAGGAGAGTATTATGACAGGTAGTACTTTTTTAAATCAGATCGGTCTGGGTGGATTTGACTTAGGATACCTTCTGATCGGAATGACAGTGACAATCCTGCTGTTACTCATTTTTCTGATTCTGTTGATCGTGCAGATCCGGAAGACGAGTAAATTAAAAAAGAGACTGGATAAATTTCTCACCGGTAAAGACGGTACCAGTCTGGAACAGGATATTGCAGGTCTATATGAGGACAATAAATTCCTCAAGGCAAATACAGAGAAAAATAAAAAGGATATTCGTACTTTATATAAGAATATGGAATCCGCTTATCAGAAAATGGGTCTGGTAAAATACGATGCATTTAATCAGATGGGAGGACAGCTGAGTTTTTCTCTGGCACTGCTGGATGAAAATAATAATGGATTTATTATTAATTCCGTTCATAGTTCTGAGGGTTGTTATTCTTACACTAAGGAGATCAAACTCGGACAGTGTGCAATCGATCTGGGAGCTGAGGAGGCAGAAGCACTTTCCATAGCAATGGGGGAATAAAAGAGGAAGCAGCATATGAAGAGGATGAAACTGAGCGAGCTGACCGGAAACGAAATTCTTGCACAGTCATTGATGACTTGGGATTATCAGATCATTCTTCCGGAAGGCGTAGTATTAAAAAAAGAGTATATTTCTAAAATAGAAGAAATGGGTATCCTGGAGGTCTATGTAAAAGAAGACCAGGCAAATGAAATAGTAATACTTAAAAACGATATAGAAAAAACGATAAAAAATAAAGTAAAAAGTATTCTTGAGAGACACACTTATCACAATAATAAAGAACTGCAGGGACTGACCCAGGCGGCAGATGAGATTATTACGAATATACTGGATGAAAAAGAAGTCATAGAAAAAGTATTTGACATCCGGGAGAGAAGTGCAGATATCTATGAACATTCCATCAGCTTAAGTTCCATGGCAATTCTGACAGCGCTTCGGCTGAAGCTAGATAAAAGTGTGATTCATGATATCGGTGTAGGCTGTCTGTTACATGATATCGGACTCAGATATACGACTTTGGATTACGAAGATAAATCCATGGAGGATATGAAGCCGGAAGCACTGGCTGAGTATAAGAAGCATCCGGTCTACGGATATACTTCCGTCAAGGATGAGGACTGGATCTCTGATGAGGTGAAGAAGATCATTCTGTATCATCATGAGAGACTGGATGGATCTGGTTTTCCTCTCAAATTAAAAGAAGCGGAGATTCCTTTCTCTTGCCAGATTGTAGCGGTATGTGATGCCTTTGATGAGATGATCTGTGGTATTGCTCAGAGACGCAGTAAAGTATATGAAGCGGTAGAATATTTAAAAAGCTTTAAAAATGTGAAATATAATGGTAAAATAGTAGACGCGTTTTTAAGTTTTACTGCAGTCTACCCCGCTGGAAGCCATGTGCTTACCAGTGACGGAGAAGAAGCAATCGTAGTATCGCAGAACAAAGATTTTCAGGATCGTCCTGTGATCCGGATTATCCGGGATAAAAACGGACAGAAATTAAAAGAAGAGAAGATACTGGATCTTGTGAAAGTTCTGAATGTGTATATTGAAAAAGGATTAGAATAATGCTGTTCAGATCAGAATGGCAGAATGGAGGAAGTCATGATAGACATTAAATTTTTAAGAGAAAATCCCGAGGTGGTCAAGGAGAACATCCGCAAAAAATTCCAGGATGAAAAGCTCTCCCTGGTAGATGAGGTGATCGCACTGGATGCCGAGAGCAGAAAGGCAAAGCAGGAAGCAGATGATCTGCGTGCTTCCAGAAACCGTATTTCCAAAGAAATCGGTGCACTGATGGGTCAGGGCAAAAAGGAAGAGGCAGAAGCCAAGAAAGCAGAAGTAGCTGCCGGTGCAAAGCGTCTGGCTGAACTGGAAGCTTCCGAGACCGAACTGCAGGAGAAGATCACCAAGATCATGATGGTCATTCCCAATATCATTGAAGAATCTGTGCCTATCGGTAAGGACGACAGCCAGAACGTAGAGATCGAGAAATTCGGCGAGCCCGTAGTTCCTGATTTTGAGGTTCCTTATCATGCAGATATCCTGGATCGTCTGAACGGTCTGGATAAGGAGAGCGCAGGACGTACCAGCGGTAATGGTTTCTATTATCTGATGGGTGATGCAGCAAGAATCCATTCTGCAATGATCAGCTATGCAAGAGACTTCATGATCGATAAGGGATTCACCTATTGCATTCCTCCTTTCATGATCCGCAGCAGCGTAGTAAACGGCGTTATGAGTTTCGCAGAAATGGAAGCCATGATGTATAAGATTGAAGGAGAGGATCTGTACCTGATCGGTACTTCCGAGCATTCCATGATCGGTAAGTTCAAGGGTCAGATCGTAGAAGAAAAGAGCCTGCCCATTACCATGACTTCTTATTCTCCTTGCTTCCGTAAGGAAGTAGGTTCCCACGGCATTGAGGAGAGAGGTGTATACCGTGTACACCAGTTCGAGAAGCAGGAGATGGTAGTTCTGTGTAAGCCTGAGGATTCCATGGACTGGTATAACAAGATGTGGTCCTACACCGTAGAATTCTTCCGTAGTCTGGATGTACCCGTTCGTACCCTGGAGTGTTGTAGTGGTGATCTGGCAGATCTGAAAGTAAAATCCTGCGATGTAGAAGCATGGAGTCCCAGACAGAAGAAGTATTTCGAGGTTGGTTCCTGTTCTACCCTGGGTGATGCGCAGGCAAGACGACTGGGTATCCGAACCAAGGGTGAAAATGGAACTTATCTGGTACACACACTGAACAATACCGTACTGGCTTCTCCCAGAGGACTGATCGCATTCCTGGAGAATAATGTAAATGAGGATGGCAGCGTGAACATTCCCGTAGCTCTGCGTCCTTACATGGGTGGTAAGGAGAAAGTCCTGCCTAAGAAATGATAGAATAGCTCACCCATGCGAAGCATAGAAAATTCATCTATAATAGACGACACAGATGGAAAGAAGGTGATTTTTTGCATAAATATATGAGAGCCATCGGATTCAGTGAATATACGGACCGAAAGAAATTAAAAGAATTACTGACAGACGTGATCATGAATTCCGATCATCGTGCATATACCATGAATCAGGAGGGCATCCTCCTAGGAGAATTCAGCAAAAATCACACACACACTAAGGGTACCGCAGAATCCGGTACCTTTGGTGTGGCTGTCTGTGGAGAATTTGATGATAACGATAAGTTTATCTACGAATACTATTTTCCGTATCTGACGGGAAGCGGCATTACTTCGTATGAAGATGTCTCTGTGGAACGCCATGCGGATAAGGATTCCTATGCCGGTATCTGCGATGATATCAAGGTGGGAATCTCTCTGATTTTTTATCTGCGGAATCGTATTCCCTATATCAAAGCACAAAGCACCGGAAAGTTACCAATCCGCGGTACTACACTTACCTTATCCGGATTGTCTCTGAAGGGCAGTATTCTTCTACCTATAAAAAAGGATGAAGAACAGGTCTTGCGCGTGAAAAAAGATTCTGCCAATCGTAATAAACTCCTGGCCGCTGCCAGACAGGGAGACGAAGATGCCATTGAGACATTGACACTTGAAGATATGGATATGTATACCACTATCTCCCGGAAGATACAGAAGAACGATATTTTCAGTCTGGTGGACACCTATTTTATGCCTTACGGTGTGGAGTGCGACCAGTACTCAGTACTGGGAGAGATTACAGAGTTTCGCCTGGTGACCAATGATATTACCGGAGAAAAGGTATATATTCTTACGATTCTGTGCAATGAATTGACTTTTGATGTGTGCATTAACGAAAAAGACCTCTACGGTGAACCTCAGGTGGGACGTCGTTTTAAGGGATCTATCTGGCTGCAGGGATATATCAATTTTCCTGAGGAATAATGTTGCAAAATAACAATATTTTCGGTATACTAACAATTGTGCATATGTTCCTATAGTTAAATCACAAGAGTGATTGAATTCATAGATATGGCAGCCGGAGCCAAAAGAGCTGAAAAGCCCGAAAATACGGCATTTGTCTCCTTAGTTAAATGGATATAACGGGGTCCTCCTAAGGTTCAATCATGGTTGACACCTACGGAAGTTGAGAAGTGGTAAGTCAGAGTTCGATTCCAGTAAGGATTGATCTGGATGTCAAAGTAAGTTATAATAGAAATTCATCACTTAGTGATTGGATTCATAGATATGGCTACCGTAGCCAAAAGGCTGAAAAAGCTTGAAAATACGGCATTTGTCTCCTTAGTTAAATGGATATAACGGGGTCCTCCTAAGACTCTATTGTAGGTTCGATTCCTATAGGAGACGCTCATTTTTAGCGGTAATGAAGATAGTTTCATTGCCGCTTTTTTCATGCAGAATTGCAATTTCAGTGACAAATTTGTCAGCGAAACAGGGTTAAATATACTGATTTTGTCAGCGGGGATGGATGCTTGTCACTGATTCACATTTTCTAGTCTGTCACCCGGACGGATTAACTACAGTGTAGGATGAGCTTTGGGGTGTAAAATTAGGAAAAGCAGTGAAACAAAACACGATATTCTTGTCTGTGATATCAGGCCTGTCGGAAGAGTCCGTTCAGATTAGAGAAATACAATCTATTCTGGACGGGCTTTTTTGCGTTCAGGGAAAGGAAATTGCCTATGGAAGAAAAGAAGGAATTGCAGAATCAGGATGAAAGAGTTGTAGAGATTGAGCTGGAAAGACTTCGGGGATTTGTAAACCATCCATTCAAGGTTCAGGCGGACAGTCAGATGATTGAATTGCAGGAGAGTATTAAGAAGTATGGAATATTAAATCCTCTGATAGTCAGACCGAGGCAGGATGGAACTTATGAGATCATATCGGGCCACAGAAGAAAATTTGCAGCTGAAAAGATAGGTTATCGTAAGGTACCTGTGATCATTCGTGTATTAAAAGATGACGAAGCGGTTGTATCTATGGTTGATTCAAATTTACAACGGGAAATGATTAGTCCAAGCGAAAAAGCATTTGCTTACAAAATGAAGTATGAAGCAATCAAAAGGAAGGCAGGAAGAAGAAAATGTGGTCAGGTAGACCATAATTTGGGAAAGAAAAGCATTGAGCTCATTGGAGAAGAATGCGGAGACAGCCCCAAGCAGGTTCAGAGGTATATCAAAATCACAGAACTTATTCCTGAAATGCTTGAAAAAGTGGATGACGGAAGCATGGGATTTACTCCGGCAGTTCAGTTGTCATTTCTGAAAAAGAAGGAGCAAAAGGAAATGCTGGATGCAATGGAATTTGCTCAGTGCACACCATCACTTTCCCAGGCACTCCGTATAAAGAAATTAAGTTCGGATGGGAACCTTACAGTAAGGGATATGGAAGATATCCTAAGTGAAATTAAGCAAAAAGAGATAGACCGCGTAGTATTCAAAACGGAGCAGCTTCACAGATTTTTTCCTGTCAGTTACACGGCAGAGCAGATGAGGCGTGAAATTTTGGAAATGTTGAAATTAAATATGAACAAATATTGGGATGAATAAAGGAGGAACAGATTATGTGCAGAGTAATAGCAGTATCAAATCAAAAAGGTGGAGTAGGTAAAACAGTGTCATGTGTGAATCTTGGAATAGGATTGGCACAGGAAGGAAGGAAAGATGACCTGCGGAAAGAGTATTCCACCGCAGATGTTACCAACAGACATTATCAGGGTGGATTTCCCAAAACTGTGCGAAGAGAGTGTGTTGGAGGAAGGGGTATTAGATGAAGATACAGCTGATTGATTTTGGAGGGAGAAGTCCAGAGAGCGCTCATGCCAATGATGCCGGTGCTGATGTATTCAGTCCCAAGGATGCTGTGATCCGGCGGGAGATATCTGTAAGTTGCCTCTGGGATTTGGATGCCAGTCCTGATACCGGATTTTACTTTTGAAAACTGGAAGGAGCGTGGTACGGGGGCTTTTGGTTCCACTGGGAGATAAGGAGAACCTCTTCGCAGAGATTCTCCTTGATTTTAAACGGTAGGTTTTGTAGGTCTTACTGTAAGCTGTAAACCGAGATGCTGAAAAATATTAAGCAGTGTTCCGAGATTCGGGGTTGTTTTGCAGGATTCGATCCGTGCTACGGATGATTGTGGAATACCACACATAGCAGCAAGCTCTCTCTGGCTAAGTCCAAGAGAAGTACGCTGTTCCACCATGGCACTTACGATGGAGGAAATATTTTCAACTTCATCGATGTCTTTTCCAATTTCAGGATCAACGGTTCTTACATATTCCTTATAGTCATTCCAGGTTTTCATAATCATTCAGCCTCCTTTCGGGCAAGGTAATCATCACGTTCAGCCTTTGCCCGTTCAATTTCGCGCTTGGGAGTTTTTTGAGTTTTCTTGCGGAATTGATGCAAAAGAACAAAGGTATCATTTTTGAAATAAAAATATAAAACACGGTTATTGCCTGGGCGAAGCTCCCAGATATCATCATCAAGGTGTTTTGTGATATTTTCATTAAGCCGTGTACCATTATCTTCGAGGAGCTGGATGTACAAACTTATCTGCTTGTATTGAATACGGGCATCTTTGTTTGTAGCTGCTTTGACTCGAAGAGATTCAAGAAATTCCCAAAGCTCTGATCTGCCATTGGAATCTTCGTAAAATTCAATGTTGTACATTAGTATATGTTCTCCAAGTGGAAATATTTATTCTATATACATGATAGCATTTATGCTATCAAAAAGCAAATAAAAAATGAAAGAAGGAAACAAAATTTGAGTGAAAAAAATATAAAATTAGTAATTGCCGAGAAACCTTCGGTGGCGCAGTCCATCGCAAAGGTAATCGGTGCAGATAAGAGAGAGGACGGATACCTGGAGGGCAATGGTTATATTGTCAGCTGGTGTGTGGGGCATCTGGTGGAGCTTGCATCACCAGACAGACATTCAAAGGATAGAAAAGCGCTTGAAAGCCTTGTTTGTTACGAAACTTTTTAAGCATATTAAGAAATAAAAGAGATTGTGTTTAAAGATGGAAAACTTGTCTGAGACGCAGCGAAGTAAATAAAATGAATAATATAGGAAGTCAGTAGTGCGTGAATAAACTGCTGGCTTCTTTTTTGATAGATACAGTCACTCCCAGAGAGTGTGCAGGATAGTAAAGTAATAATATCAACATGACGATATAGAAAATGCAGGGAAGCATTGTATTTCAAAGAGTTTGAGATACAGTGCTTCTGCGTTTCTATAAGAGATAGTCGTTCTATGCGGAAAATAGTAGTCATTTGATGCAGAGAATGATCGAGTGAAAGATTTGTTTGATATAATAAAGAGTGCTAGGTGAGACTTGTATGGTTTACAGGCATGAGAGCAATCAAAGACAGGAATGAAAAATATGAACATTATTATTTGTGATGACAGGATAGATGACAGAAAAAATGTGTCAGATTTGCTGTCAGACTATGGTGAAAAAAAGAATTATGAGTTTACTATTACAGAATATGATTCCGGAGAACAGTTATGCGAAGATCAATCGGCTTTGGAAGCGTGTCAGCTATTATTTCTGGACATCAATATGCAGGGGATGGATGGGCTGAAAACAGCTATGAGGATTAAAGAAAAATATCCAAAACTTCCGGTTGTGCTGGTGACGGCATACATGAATTACGCACTGGATGGATATAAGGTGAAAGCAAGCCGTTTTCTGCTGAAAGATAACCTTGCAGATACTATAGAAGAATGTATGGATGATTTGATAGCAGAAATTAATAAAAACCGTAGGATTCTCGAATTTCGTTTTGTGGAAGGAACGATAAAACTTTATGCAGATGACATCATTTATATAGAAACAGAACTTCACAAAAATGTATTTTATACTGAAAAAGGTACGTTTCAGATTTATAAAAAACTGGATGAACTGGAAAATGAATTCAAGGATATGGGATTTGTGCGGGCGCATTTAAGTTTTCTTGTAAATATGAGGTACATTACAAAGATCAGCGGATATGTGATGACACTTACCACGGGAAAAAAGATTCCGGTTCCCAAGGCACGATATGCACAGGTGAAGAGGGAATATATGCTGTATAAAGGAGAAGAATAATATGACATTCTGGGTATTGGTATTTATTGCGGAAATGCTGGAAGTAAAAGGAACGCTATACTTTTTTGATACTTTTATGGAAAAAAGAGATGGCGGATATAGGAACAGATACAGATTTTTTGTTTATTGCGGAGTGCTTTATCTGGCAGCAGTCACAGGGATATGGATCGGAATGTTAAAATGTATCCTGATTATACTGGTTATGTCTTTCCTGAATCTGGCTTATTATGAGGTCTCCTTCCGGCAGAGTTTTTTATTTTCAATCATCAACTATACAATGCTTGTATTGATTGATTATGTGACTGTTTTGCTGGGAAGAGGAGGTTCAATCCAAGAAAAATGGTTTTTACAGGCACTGATATCAAAGACGGCTTTTATCATTCTGATGTTGTTTATCAGAAGATTTAGCAAGACAAGAAAAAGCTACGGTCTGATTACAGGAAAAGAATGGTTACAGTTTTTCTGTGTTCCTGTATTTACGGTGGTCGGTTTCATTCTTATGTTTTATTCAGAAAACGATGATATGCAGAATGTATTTTTATTTCTTTCGGTGGGACTGGTTGTGATTAACCTTATCCTTATGGAGTTCATGCAGAATACCATTGAAAAAGAAGAGAGAATAAAAATTGCGGTACTTACGGAACAAAATCAGAAAAATCGTATTGCAGATTATCAGGATCGGGAAGAAATCTATGAGCGTCAGCGAAGAAAAATGCACGATTATAAAAATCAGCTTTCCACGATCCAGACATTGATAAAGAATGGACACACAGATGAGGCACTTTCCTTTACGCAGAAGCTGACAGAGAGCATAGCTGTCGAGATGTCGGCAATCAACACAAATCATCCAGTGGTGAATGCTATTTTAAACCAGAAATACCGCAGTATGCAGGAAAAACACATAGCAGTGATCCTAAAAGTAGGGGATTTGCAGGAGATCTGTCTGGAGGAGGAAGAGATTGTGATTCTGCTCTCTAATTTATTGGATAATGCAATCCGGGAGAGTGAAAAGGTACTGAAAAATACCGGAAAAGCGGTCATTCATCTGAAATTAGAGTGCGAAGATCATAAACTGATATTTGCGGTGAGAAATCCGGTGACAGAAAAGGTGGAAATTGAAAATGATACGATAAAGAGCAAAAGAGGGGATCATCACGGCATTGGGCTGTTAAATGTAAAAGCAGTTGTGGATAAATATGGCGGTGATATGGTGCTTTCCTGCGATGAAAATGAATTTAAGGCTGTGGTTCCTCAATAGTTTTTTGAAATTCCCGTGTGAGGGGGAAAGTTGATTACAAACAGAA
>ERZ780095.63-NODE-63-length-46233-cov-10.3202_pt1 | contig 46233 bp, 40 predicted proteins | sample MGYA00511574_ERZ780095 | MGnify/ENA primary metagenome ERZ780095 (study PRJEB29588, sample SAMEA2153837) | human gut metagenome | biome: human gut; feature: human-associated habitat; material: faeces | place: Denmark | collected 2008/2010 ...
GTGGTAGGTTATCTGGATGTATTGCGCCACATCATCGGTCGCGACTACTGGGACGGACTGAAGGTAGTGCCTATCGTGATGGCAGCAGAAATCATGATGGGTGTGTATTTCAACCTCAGCTTCTGGTACAAGCTCATCGACAAGACCATCTGGGGTGCTTACTTCTCTGGCATCGGATGTGCGGTATTGATCGCCATCAACATCATCTTCGTGCCTAAGTATGGTTATATCGCTTGTGCTTGGGCAGGATTTGCTGGATATGGTACGGCTATGACGCTCTCCTACTTTGTGGGACAGAAGAAATATCCTATCAACTATCCGGTGAAGGACATCATGATATATGTGGTGCTCGCCCTCATCCTCTTCGTGGGAATGACCGAGGCTAATAAGTTCTTCTCCAGTGGAATTGCCTGCCTCATCAACACTGTGCTCATCCTCATCTTCGCCGCCTATCTCATGAAAAAGGATTTCCCATTGAAGAGTCTGCCGGTGGTGGGAAAGTACTTTAGAAAGTAATTTCGGGTGAGCCTCTACCGTCAGCCAACCAGCTCATTACCATCAGCCGCTCGGCTCACGGTAGTCAGCCGAGCAGCTGACGGTAGAGGCTCTATTTTCGAATGTACGTTCGCATCCCTTCTGCTCGTACGTCCATACCCCTTATAGACGTACGTTCACTCCCCCTATAAACGTACATCGACTCGTCTCTGGACGTACATCTACAACCGTAGAAGCGTACATTCAGTATCAAGAAAAACTTTATATAAGCTCCCCTCTGTTACACTTTTTAGTTCGACTTTTTGTAAAACCAAACACTTTTAAGGACGACTTTTTGTGATTTTATACATTTATAAGGACGATTTTTTGTTGTTTTCCAACAGAAATCAGTATCTTTACAGCGGTATTCCCCTATAAAAGTGTTGAGAATAAGATATTATTCCCTCATAAAAATGTACGGATACCAATATTATTCCCTCATAAAAATGTAAAGAACATGAAAAGATTCATATATAACCAATTAAAAAACAAGAAGTTATCAAGTAACAGAAAGCCACTTATCATGTATGGAGCCTGACAAGTTGAAAGGTAGAGAAGAGTTTTATCATCTGATAAAACACATAGGGAGCATGAGAAAGAAACTAGCAAAGAGGATGGGCATGGACGACATCCATAAAATTTGTTTCTTGGCACAAGGAGAAAGAAACGAAGACATCAAGGCAAAGCTATATGATTTGACATTTGATGAGGACAATCGTGTTGCTCTTAATGCCTTGTGGGTGTTCACTCATTTCGACCAAGCCAACAACGAATGGCTCTATGCCAAGCATAATGACTTGATAGACCGAGTGCTCGTGGAGAAGAACATGACGAAACTGCGCTTGATGCTCAGTCTCTTGATTCGTCAGCCTTTCGAGGAAGCGACCCTCCGCTCCGACTTCATCGACTATTGCGTAGCTAAGATTACAGCTTGCGCCTATCCCTATGCCATACGAGCCTTGTGTATGAAGCTAGCATACGAGCAGATGAAATACTACCCCGAACTCCTTGCAGAGCTGAAGGCAGCACTAGACATGCTAGAGCAAGAAACCTTGTCGCCCGGCTTGACTTCTGCCAAAAGGCTGGTGATGAAGAAGATAAAGAAAGCCCTTCCATAAGCCGATGATTCTTTCTAGCATAAGTCAAAATTCTTGCCTACATAAGCCAACAGATTACACTTTTTAGTTCGACTTTCTGTGAAGCTCCACACTTTTAAGGACGACTTTTTGTGATTTTACACATTTTTAAGGACGACTTTTTGTATTATCTCAAAAAAGTCGTAACTTTGCAAACGTAATATCAAATCATATAATAATAATAATGAATGGAGATACAACTGAACGAATACCACAAGAAGGTCAATGCTCAAATGCAGAAGAGTATGGCTTATTGGCGAGAGCATCCGCTTTCGCTGGAAGAGTGCTTAGCTCAATTCAAGCGCTTGCGGGAACAACGACTTGCAAGGGAGTGCAAATTGCAAGGCTAAAGGATTGGGCTATCAAGAACATTTCACCAACGGCATTCACGACATCTTCGATGCCGTCCCCAACAATGTTTTAGTTGGCGATGATGGCAACTTCTACTTCATCGACACCATCATTTTCAAATCCGATGCGGATGGATTAGATACGTATAAGAAATACTCTCCGAACTATTCAAAAAAAGAGTGAAGCCTTACGCCTCACTCTTTTTAATATATCATAAATAACAAACTTAGTATTCTTCTATATTTTGAAAATCGCCCCAAGAAAAAAGAGAATTCTCATAAGCATTCATTGAACCTTTCGGAACATATAGAATAACATTCTTAAAGAATCGATCTTTGGCGTCTTTTCCACCATATAACCCACCATATAGTCCACCATTTGGTGGAGTCATCGTTTTGCATTTTATACTTTTCAAATTAGCATACTCGTAATAATCTTCGTAAAAAGGTTCGTTAACCTTCAATAATGAAGAGGGTAGCTCTACATTTACAAGACCAGCACATTGCCCAAAGGCATGCCACTCTATTTCTTTTACAGAATTTGGGCAAGTGATAGATACCAAAGAGGGGCATTTATAAAACATATGATCAGTCATAACATCGTCTTCTGTGGAATCATCTTCAAAATATGGTCTTCCACCTGCAACAATTCTTGCATCTGACAAATCAAGATAAGCAAGCACTCCATCCGTCTCATATCCTGCCATTTTACGCAATAGCCAAATATCAGTACTATTGATTTCACCAGTCACCTTTAGCCGAGTAATCTTGTACATTACATCATCATCAATATGCGAAGCAAGTGTTCCGGCAGCACTAAGTTTGACTACCATAGTACTACCATCTATACCATTACCAACCTCATCGTCACTACCACTGCTACAAGAAGCAAAGCCAAACAAAGCGATAGTAATCGCATTGAAAAGCAAGAATTTAAACAATTTAATGCTCATAATTACATCTATTTATAAATTATCTTCTACTGAATATATATCCTCAACGTTATAATTGGGATTCGTCTTAATACCTAATTCTTTTTGTATATAATCTTTTATATACACACTTGCATTTTGCAGATGCTGTTTTTTACTTGTAGCATCATCCGTAAAGTCGATGCTGTATTTACCAGGCACACCATCAACTGTAAAATCCACTTGATTATGTTTCATACGCTTAAGCATTATGCCAACTGTTTCCCAGAAGTAAGCGATTAATAAGAGGAAAAGCGTGGGAACTATTGCTTATATGCCAGGACTGAGGTTGTGGAAGGACCCGCTTGTTGGCAATGAAGCAATAGCCCACGCTATAAGGTATATTATGCCCTCTCTCAAAAGGGTACAATTATCCTATGCGTGAGCTGAATTGCCATTATCCAAACAAGTATTGAAACTTCCACATTTCAGTCCTTGGATAATATCAAAACGCTCTATATTATGTTGAGCCTTCAACGCAGCAAGTCTTTTCATGCTGCTCCAACTCAAATGCAAAGGTAATGAATAATTCGGAAAGTCGTATCATTAAAGGGAACTTTTTCTAAAAAATATTGATGTTTGGGCGCACAAAGATGGCTTAGGATAGATAAGATAGCATTTTTGCTTCCAAAACATTGGTTCTCTCAAAATAAAGTCGTAACTTTGCAAACCATAAGCAAGGCATTACATCTATGAATCATCATCAACAAGACTTCTCTTCCTTCGACGAGTATCTCCGTCAGGGAGAACCGACACAGCAGGAAGCCGCTTCCAATTGGAAGACGGCTATCGGATTGCAGGCTGTAGATGGGCTGCAACCGTCGGCGTATCTCATAGATGTGGCTAAGCGAAATATCGAAGGAGAAATCACTCTGGATGAAACCAGAAAACTGATTGACTCTTACTATCAGAGCAAGACGGTCCGTACACCTAAGGAAGAGGAGGAGGAAGAGGCAGACAAGGTTTCAGCCAATATTGCTAAGATCTTATCTACAAAGACTTTTGCATTCAATACCAATGGATATGTATCCTTGCATCGCCGCATCTTCGAGGGAGTATTCAAACATGCTGGGGAAATCCGACAATACGACATTTCCAAGAAAGAATGGGTATTGGAGGGCGACAGCGTGAGCTATCTCAACTGGGAAGACTTGCGCCGTGCCTTGGATTGGGATATCGAGCAGGAAAAAAACTTCCAATACAAAGACCTTTCGGATGATGAGAAGATTGAGCATATTGCAAAATTCGTCTCTGGCATCTGGCAGATTCATGCTTTCCGTGAGGGGAACACTCGCACCACTGCCATCTTTACCATCCAATATCTCCGCTCATTGGGCTACGAGGTAAATAACGAGATGTTTGCCAAGCACTCTTGGTATTTCCGCAATGCCTTGGTTCGTGCCAACTATCACAACATCCATAAAGGCATTGATTACTCTTTCATCTACCTCGTTCGTTTCTTCAGAAACTTGCTACTAGGCGAAGGTTGGGTGCTTAAAAACAGATATTTGCATATCCATCCTAGGGAAGAATGGAAGGTGCAGCCAAGACTTGCTACCCCACAAGAGCCCAACATGCCTCATCTAAAGGTGGACAGAAAAGGTGGACAGAAAACAGAAAAGGTGGTCAGAAAAGGTGGACAGAAAACTAAAGATTCTATCCTAACCCTTATCGCATCAGACCCGACCATTACTTCCACAGAAATGAGTAAGCGATTGGGCATTAACAGAAGTGCCATCTCCAAGCATTTGAAGAAGCTGAAAGAAGAGAACCGAATAGAGCGAATCGGTCCCGACAAGGGTGGAAAATGGCTCATCAAGGAGTAAATGAACATAATAGAGCGGTCTATTTTTACAGAAATATCGTAACTTTGCAAACTGATAAGACAGAAAAAGTACAAACAACAACATAAAGAAGAAAAATGAAGAAAAAAGCAACGGTCCTTATCGCCTCTATCATGGCGTTCTGCGGAATCAATACCGCTCACGCTGACGAGGGAATGTGGACGATTTACAACTTGCCTAACGCTGTGTATGAGATGATGCAGCGTGAAGGCTTCTCAATGACGTACGACCAACTCTACAATGGCGACAACGCCTTGAAGAATGCTGTGGTCAACTTCTCTGGCTATTGCTCAGGCGTAGTCGTTTCTCCAGACGGTTTGGTCTTTACCAACCACCATTGCGGTTTCGAGGCTATCAGAAGCCACTCTACCGTGGAGCACGACTATATGCTCAACGGTTTCTTTGCTAAATCATACGCAGAGGAATTGCCTAACGAGAATATGTTCGTCAGCTTTATGGTCGATCAGAAAGACGTAACCGACCAAGTGATGAACCTCGGATATGAGAAGTTGAGCGGTCAGAAGCGCAGTGAACTAGTGGATTCCTTGGAGAACGCCATGACCAAGGAGGTGAAGAAGAACGACTCCACCCTCCACGTCACCGTGCAGCCATTCTATGAGGGCAACAAGTGGTACGCTACTACCTATCGCGATTTCACCGACCTGCGTCTGGTTTTCACCGTACCAAAGTCTATGGGTAAGTTTGGTGGCGACACCGACAACTGGATGTGGCCTCGCCAGACATGCGACTTCTCCGTATTCCGCATCTATGCCGACCCTAAGACCAATGGTCCTGCCGCCTACAGCAAGGACAATGTGCCTTATCACCCTAAGCGTTGGGCGCAAGTTTCCCTGCAAGGTTACAAGGATGGCGACTATGCCATGACCATGGGTTATCCAGGCAGCACCGAGCGTTATCTCTCCAGCTATGGCATCCAGATGATGCGTGATGCCGAGAACACTCCTCGTGCCCAAGTACGTGGCGTGAAGCAGGAGGTGATGCAGAAGCACATGCGTGCCGACGAGGCTGTCCGCATCAAGTACGACAGCAAGTACGCCAGCTCTTCCAACTACTGGAAGAACTCCATCGGTATGAACAAGTGCATCGACTCCATCGGCATCGTCAACTTGAAGCGTGAGTATGAGACTCGTCTCCGTGCTTGGCAAGACACCGCCAAGGCTGCCAATGACCTCACCCACAAGGTGGATTTCGACAAGCTCCAGAAGCTCTACAAGGAGAATACCGACATCATGTATGCCTGGACCAACTTCTCTGAGTCGTTCACTCGCCGCAGCAACATAGAGTTCTCCACTCGTGCCTTCAAACTACAGAATGGCATGGAGGTAAAGGGACCAGAGAAGAACTTGAAGAAGCAATACCACGAGTTTGACGACAACAGTGATGAATGGGATATGGCACTCGACAAGGAGGTGCTCTCCACATTGCTCAAGAACTACAAGGAGCACGTATCAACCAAGTGGTTGCCTAAGTTCTACAAGACCATCGACAGCCAGTTTGGTGGCGACTACGCTAAATATGTGGATTACCTTTGGAACAAGTCACTCCTCATGAAGAAGGGCGCCAAGTTCTACTTCAACAAGAAGGGCTATGCGAAAGACCCAGGCGTGGCATTCGGAATGGACTTGAACGACATCTATGCCGACTTCGTGGAGGCTTTGGGTGTCAACAGCGATTCCATCGCCGAGCAAGAGAAGTATCTCTGCGCTGCCAAGCTCCGCATGGAGGAGGACATGCCTCACTATAGCGATGCCAACTTCACCATGCGCCTCAGCTACGGACAGGTAGGTGGCTTCGACCTCGGTGGCAAGCCATCGGGCTATTACACCACTGCCGAGAGCATCGTAGAGAAGATGAAGCGAGGCGACAAGGTGCTCGACTACTATGCCGAGCCTATCATGCACGAACTTCTCTCCGAGAGCGACTTCGGCAAGTACCAGGACAAGACCACTGGCAAGATGCAGCTCTGCTTCTTGACCAACAACGACATCACGGGTGGTAACTCTGGTAGTCCAATGTTCAACGGCAAGGGTGAGTTGATTGGTCTTGCATTCGATGGCAACTGGGATAGCCTCAGCTCTGACATCAACTTCGACAAGCGCTTGGCTCGCTGCATCGGCGTGGATATTCGCTATGTGCTCTACTTGATGGATAAGTGGGGACATGCCGATCGCCTCTTAAAGGAAATCAATGCCAAGTAATGGGAGTTTGAGAAATCATCGGCAAGTCAGTCTTAAATGACTGCTTACTTATAAGAAATAAAAAAGTCGGGATGCTTTCAAAAGAAAGTCCCGACTTTTTTATTTTTTCCTCGGGACTTTTTTCGAAAAACGTCCCGAGGTTTTTCTATATACGTCTGGAGGGAGTTTTAGCAGCCTAGTCTCCAGACCTCTGTTTCGATACCATGATATGTTCTTTTTCTATGCTATGAGTTGCCTTTTACCATTGTTCCCAAACATCGTAGTAATGGTGCTGCTTGGCGTAACGATTAGGGTCATCCGTTTCTGATGAAGGAGGACCAAGTGGAGTTGGCTGTGGCGAAGGAGGGTCTGGCGAAGCCGCAATCATAGATTCTTCTACTATAGAGAGTATAGAGCACGATGGCGTGATATACTCGCCATCGCTCTTTTTGCTATTTATCATTTCTGTTGTCATTTAATCTGTCCTTATATCTTTACTTTACTACTTTCTTGCCTGCAATAACATAGATGCCTTGTGGCAAGTTCTCCACAGAAGTTCCCACCAATTGGCCGTTCATATTATAAACTCTAGTATTGGTAGAAGCCGATGGAGCATTCACGTCAATTACCTTCACACCTGTCGTCTCCCCATCAATGGAGAAGCTGAAGTTCTTTGCAGCAGCCACCGTTCCTGCACACGTGTCTGTCAACTCGAAATAAGCACGACAAGCCTGCATTGGAATTGTAGAATTAGGAGACATGTATTGCAACTCATTGCTTGCTTTCAACACCAACTGCTGATGTCCCTTATCCAAGATTGTCGGCTGCAATGTACCTATCAGCTTGCAATTCACATCACCTGTAGCTTGCTCTTTGGTCGTCTTCGTAGAGACCTTCACGCCCTCAAATTTCAAGGTCTTCGTGTCAATATCCTTAGATGGCATGATGAGATAAGGAGTAGCAGCCTTCATACCATTCTTCTCATTAATGTAAGCGAGATTGAATGATACAAGTCCATCACCTTCCGACTTGGTAACGCCCGTGAACTCAGCCACTTTCACATCCTCGCCAAATGCCTTCTTATAGCCTGCGGCAGAGAGTTTGAAAGGCAAGCACATCATACTCCACTCGCCCGCATGAAGTGTGCCACGATTCTCTATGGTCACATTCTTCGTCTGATTGTCATACTGGCACCAAGCGGTATGAACATAATCGTTGGTAACATCGTAGGTAAATTTCGAAGCCTCATCAGCCGTTTGAATCTTGATGGCAGGAGTTGTACCATCTGATACTCGGATGAAGGCACGAGCGCCATTCTCCGTATTACTTGTCGCCTGCGCCAAAGAAGATGCAGAAGAATAGACATCATTACTGAAGAGATAGTCGGTTGAAGTCTCTATATTATATCCTTGGAAGAGCGTACCATAAAAAGTATGTTTGTCATCAAAGCTTACGCCTTTACCATTATATTTAGTTGCCTGATTTGCCGTCTGCGTGATGATGACATCCGTAAAGGTTGGATTGACAACATCTGAGCCTGAGAACTTCACAAGATAAGGCTCTCCTGCATAAAGCATGGTTTCTGAGACTGGGGCAAAGAGCATCGTCTTAGCATCCGTATCCATACCGACATGATTGACAACCTCTACATCATTGCCAAAGACCGTCTTCATCTGATCCATAGATACATCGAAAGGAAGACAGAATGAGTTCCACTCGTTTGCCTTGTAGGTACGGTTATCCACTTGAGCATCGGTTAATCGGTTCATATTCATATTGCCATTTCCGAAATCGTAGCCCTCCAAACCAGTACTCCACCACGCATTGCCTGGCTTGTAAGTTACTTTCTCTATCTTAGCATTAGCAGCCTCACAAAGTTTATTCAATAAGATCTGTACGGTCTCAAAACGAGTTTTGAGATAATCTTTCAAAGGAGTGATGGTCTCGGCATAAGTCTCGTAATTATTAGTTTCCTCACCCACCTTGCTACTACGAGGGAACTTTGTATTACTCAATTCTTCTGTCTGAGCCACAATGGCTGCCAAGTCATCAATCTTGGCACACATTTTTTCATATAAGCCATCACTAAGAAGTTGGTCAAGTTTTGCCTTGAGCTTCTTGGTGAAGATAGGATCCTTGAGGAGGCTCTCATTCAAGAATGTCACCAAGCTGGAACCATTTCCATTATTAGAAACCAACTTTGCAGACTGCTCGCCGCCATAATTGCCGTACGCCAAGTCTTTGTCCCATACTGGTCCATAGTGTAACTTAGCTTCATCAGCTTCCTTGTAAGCCTTCACGGTCATCCAACCATCATAGTCACCAGTCAGTTCAGTCGCAATCCAGAACTTCATAAGGGATTCCTCATCGTTGACAGAACGCCAACCAGAGTTAGCTCCGTATGCATCAGTAGCCTTCCACTGAGGAGACCAAGTCTTAGTAAACCACTCTTGGAAAGGTGCTATGAATGTTGCAACCTCTTCCGCATTGGTTTCATCTGCCGGCTCAGGGTTCTTGATATTCATCTGCAAGCCATCTTGGTTGAAACAAAGAGGTTGGTCAAGCATATCGCCTCGTCCTTGGAACTCTACCATCCAACCTGCATCCTCATCTACATTCACACGATTAGTGCCAGTTTCCACATGATCACAAATCTGATAAGTACCACGATAGTTTCCATTGATAACCAAATCGACAAACTTATAGCCTGGGCAGAAATCCAAGCCCACTTCTTTCTCCAAATGATAAGAAAGGGCATTACGAATCATGGAATGGTCGAAGACATTGGCAAGGAGTGCCCAATTTCTCTTCTTATAGCCCAAACCAAGCAAGTCGTGCTTATGTTTCTTTGGAAATTTCAGGCGATAAGCCTTCTTGCCATTGGTAGGATTAGCAGTAGAGTTACCACGCACCTTGATATCTACTTTATCTGTAAACTCGGCAAGGTGTTTGGTATCCTTATCGCTGCCATTGTCTTTCAAAGTAATAGTAGCACCCACTTGGTAAGGAGCCTCACCTGTCTGTCTATTCTTAAATAAAGCCTTATCCAAGTCTGTATCGGTACTACCTACTCCCTCAATGTCGATATAGAGCGTAGGAACATCAGTAAGCTGAAGCTTGTTCTTGATTTTGTAAGTCAAAGATGTAGGGTCATCGGCTTCGCCGGAATCGCCACCAGAGGTTTGACCTTCAAAAATAAGATTCGGCTTATCTACAGTAGAAGCATATCCATCCATAAATAAATACGCATTTACACCAATTCTTCCTGTTTGAGAATATTCCACTTCATTAGCACGAAAATCAGACAAAGAACCATCAGGATTCAGCCAAAAGAAATTGATAGAATACACATTGCTAGAATTGCGAAGCAACCAATCTCCTTTGGTAAAATAGAAACCACGAAATTTAATTTTATCATTAACGCGTATCTCATGCCACGAATCATCTATTAAGGAAGCAAAGATAACACCTTGAAAGATTGGATTTTCTACTGTACTTTTCACCTTAACATAATATGGTACACCAGCCTTTACTTCCGTTACTTTCTCAAAGTCAATATTATTACCTTCCATTGACTTGAAGGATTGAATATTATACATATCAACACCAAAAGTTGCATCTAAAATTTTTTTTGACGCATCAAAAGGCAAACATAAGCCAGTCCATTCATTCGCTGTAAAAGTTCGACCTTTTAAGGTGACATTGTTTGTCCCAGGAAATTCTGTTGAATAATTCTTTCCCCAAGATAAAGATGTCACATCAAACTCCACATCATCGGCATACGCTCCTATTCCTCCCAAGAGCAATAGAAGCAAGAGATACATTCTTAAAGATTTCATTTGCTTTTACTTAATATACAATTGTTAGGTTTATAATCTTGTTAATTCATTCATCATCGCAACTTAGAGTCATCATGCTCTGCATGATTCTGCACTTGCAAATGTACGGAAATTTCTAGACATACCGCCATTTACAAAGAGGATTTTATTAGAGGTTAACACATTTGAGACCAACCGCTTAACAAAAAAAGCACATGCCGAAACATAACATACATGTTACATTTCGACACGTGCTTACCATTTATCTGATTGCAATTTTAGTATTGCGAGATATTATTCAGTTCCTTCAAACTAATCTGTCGAGGCTCCTCTTTCAGCTTCTTCCTCAAATCTGCGATGGTGATTTCAGACTGTGGGGCAAACTCAGGCGAACGCATATAGCTCAATACACTCTCATAGAAAGCTCTGCCCTCAGGATATTCGGAAGCCTTCTCCAAGTCGCTCATGCAGACGAGGAGCTTGCCTGCGCCCACCTTCCACTCCATCACAAGACCGAGTTTGTGGTTGCGCTCGATGTTGTCGATGACTTGCACGATAGGCTTGTCATCCTTCGCAAAGTTGTCAAGTACCAAAGGATGAGATTCCTTGATGACAGGGAACCACTGCCAGTTGGTGTGCATCTCGGTAGGGAAATCACAGAAGATAGGATGCTTTGGATTGGTAAGGATACCCAATGTGCCAGGAGATACAGTCTTCTTGTTGTTCTCACAGATAGTCTTGAACATACGATAGTTCCAGTAATCGGTTTGGAAGAGACCGCCAACGGTATATGGAGTGGCATTGCCTGCCTGCGAAATCGTATCGACAGAAGCTACGAAGTTCTTCGAGGTCGTAGGCATCCAAAGCACCTTGGCACCCTTTTCGAGTTTCTTTGCTACCTCATCAGTCAAGTCGCTTGTTATCACGACACCTTCCTTATATATATCAAGACTCTTTTCGGTGGTATAGATCCAAAGGTCATAGGTATTGCGATGTCTTCTCGCATCATACCGTCCGTAGTCGATATCCAACGTCAAGATGACCTTTCTCGAAGGAATCTTGACATCAAGACACGTTCCATTGCCATCATTAAATCCATTGGCCATCACCTTCATCTTATGATGGATTTCGCCGATGTCTATCAAGCCCTCTTCATCTGTGGTGATAGGAATCTCACCTTGAGCCAAAGGCGAAGGTTGATTAAAGCGGTCGATATTCGCTCCTGCTTTTGGCGAAGCATCATCGGCAGAGTTCTCGTCCGAAGCATAATCCAACTTCCAAAGCAATTTCTTTCCCTTGAGCGATTCACCACCATAATTGGCGATTTGCACCTTGGCATTCATCATCTCATTCTCGTCATAGCAGAAGCGATCCGTCACCAAGAGAGGCACCACAGATGAACACCACTGATGCCACTCATTCGCCGTGGTGATTCCCTTGCTCTCCATGAAAGCATCGAGGATGCCCACGAAGGCACTGCCCTGACCAGGATAATCCTGAATATCGAGAAGTTGGAAGCCTGCCATGTTCTTGGTTCTGAGATCCATCTCAATGTCCGCCTTATAGAGTTTCACGCTCCACAAGCCCGAAGCCTTGTGGAAATCATCTGCTTGCGAAAGCATTCCGGCAGCGGCAAGGCGACGGCGGAAGATCTCGAAGTTGTAAGGATAGAGCACGCCCGTATATTTCTTGATCTCTCGGAAGTCGGGATAGGTTTGGAACTGTCCTGTCTCGTGAGAGATAATCGGGATGCCAGCAGCTCGCTTATAAGAAGTTTGCTCCACATCTTGCCTCTGCCAAGGCTGAGGAGAAGCCCACTTATCGCAAGCCTCATCGAAGTTCATCGTTGTGTTCGGACGGAAATGATTGATGATTCCTCCATCGTAAGCATCGGCGAAGGAGAAGGAGCCACGGGTATGGGTATTGTATTTACCCCATCCCTCGCCGCCTATGCGACAAGTAGTGAAGTAATCCATCCCCTCTTTCACCCCTTGGTACCCGAGATAGTAGTTGCTGCCAAAGGTATAGTATTTGTGGGGAGCTATCTCACGGAAGTCATCCACAAACTCCTTCATCTTGTCGATGCTTCCCCACAGTTCATTGCCCAAAGCCATCATACGGAAGGAAGGATGATGCCCATATTCTCGCAAGATGTTCTCACCCTCTTGATGGAGGAATGTCATCAACGTTTCGTCCTTATCATCGAAGGAACCCCAGAAAGGAAGTTCTGGTTGTAGATAAATGCCCAAGCTGTCAGCAGCCACGAAAGCCGCCTCTGGTGGACACCAAGAATGGAAGCGCACATGATTGATGCCATACGCCGAACAAATGCCGAGATACTTCATCCAGCCCTCCACGGTCATATCCACATGTCCCGTGAGTGGCCAAACAGCAGCATCATGCTTGCCACGAAGGAAGACAGGATGCCCATCAGCATAGAAATGAGCACCCTCGATACGGAAGTCCCTGAAGCAAGGGAGCACCTTGCCAGTATATTGTCGGGACTCACTTTGTACCATACCAGATTTTAATTTCTGACCAGCTTTCAACTCTACCTGCTTCAGGGAAATTTCTCCGATGATTCCATTCCAGTTGGTCTGTGTATCCTCAGTATAGGCGTGGCTGGAGCCATACACTTGCTCAGGCACACCACGAGAATTATCCACCACAATATCCAACTGATGCTTGCCGGTTTTCAATTTCGGCAAGATGTATCGCTGAGGAGTGGAGATAAAGTTGCAGGAATCCACAAGGTTTCCATCCACATACACCCAAGTCGGCTTCGTACGCTCCAAGAAAAGCTCCACCGCCGCCTTCTTCCACTGCTTCGGAATCTCGATGGTGCGAGAATAAGTCGCCTTGCCCTTATAGGCATAGAGGCGAGTGAGATGTGTGGTCTCGGTGGTATCACTAGGTGCAAATCCCAAGTGATTGGTGTCGATGGTACCAGGGAGCATGGCATGCTTCACTTCCTTGGCATCGCCAAGTGTCACGTTCCATTCTCCTGCAAGGGATAGCGACAGAGGTGAGTCGCTTCCCTGTGCCAGCATATCAAGGCTGATGAAGCCAAGGCAAACGATTAGTATTGATTTCTTCATGTTTAGGTTGATAGAGAATTACATCTGATTACTTTGTTTCGGGTGCAAATATAAGCAATTTATTTGAAATAGAATCATTTCAAACCATTTTATTTCAAATCGATTGGTTTGAAATGATTTTATTTCATCCTCCTACAATCTCTTTTATTTTATATATCTAACAGCTGCACCACTACCAAAAGGATAATCACTGACATCCTTATTCATATATGGCGAATCAGGACACAAATCGCCTTCAAAGCAACAACGAGGTTTCTTGAAGATACTACCATCTTCTGCTTTGGCAACCCATTCATGTGACTTAACCTTTATGACACATCTAACGACCTTTCTGTACACTCCCAACACATAGTTTACTTTCTGTGCTTTCTCTGCTCCAATAGCCCAATATTTTCGTGTTGACTCATAGACGTCAAACCTTTTATATACTCCTTTAGCTTTTGCTTGATCAAAACTCCGATTCAGGCTTACCAATAGAAGATAGCTTCCATCTTCCACATCAATCTTTGAACAATCATACAAAGCATTTACCTCTTGGATGCTCTTAATGCCCTCATCCCATTGATGGTAACCAGCAACAAGATTTGTCAATTGATTATCATGATTGAATTGAGGATATGTCAGCATATCTATCAAGGACGATTCCACAAGATATGCTTCTTTTTCATCAAGATTGTGGCGCATTATGTAGTATTTTACCTGTCTACCCTCCGAAATTATGTTACGGATGGTCTCAAGTTTCAAACTATGATCGTTTTCTACAAGTGCTGCTTCTGCATGTTGAAACACCCTATCTCCTTTACCTTTTCCTATGTAGAAAATTTTATTATTACGTGGATCGACCAAAGCATAAACATAATATGCTAAGGCTTCTTTTACACTTTGTTTAAACTCCATTCTACAATACTATCATAAATTATTAATATATCTTTTACTTCACCCAATCCAACCAATTCTCTGGCGTAACAATAGCCTTTTCCTTCACATCATACGCCGTAAGGAAAGTATTGGGGAACTGGGTGTTGGCTCGCTTGGGATTCCACTTCATCTCAAAGAGTGAGAATTGACCATCGCATTCCTCTATGTAGTCAATCTCCTGCTGTTGGTTGGTACGCCAGAAATAACTATTCACGTATCGACCACAATATTGATTAGCCTTGATACGCTCGCTAATGAAGAAGTTTTCCCATAATGCCCCCACGTCTTGACGAAGAGCAAGAGGAGCGAAATTCTGCAAGATGGCATTTCGGATACCATTGTCATAGAAATAGAACTTCTTGGCACGTTTCAGTTCCGTGCGAAGATTGCGACTGAAACCATTCAGCTTAAAGATAATGTAGCACTTCTCCAACAAGTCGATGTACTTCTCCACAGTCTTGTTATCCGTACCCACAGTCTGAGCCAACTCATTATACGACACCTCACTCGTCACCTGCAAAGCCAATGCCGTGAGGAGCTTGCCCAACAATGCCGGACGACGCACACTCTCCAAATTCAATAAGTCCTTGTACAAATAACTATTGGAGAGATTATACAATAAGTCCTTGGCATCCTCTTGATGATTGAAGATGTCTGGATAAGAACCAAAAATAAGACGGCTCTCCAAGGTTTGCTTCACAGAGAGCAAACCTTGCGCATTCAGCAACTCACCCGTTGACAAAGGAAAGAGATGATACTCAAACTTTCTTCCCGTCAAAGGTTCGTTGAGCTTGTTTTGGAGTTCAAAAGAAGAAGAGCCTGTCACCAACAACTGCACATCAGGGAAGTTATCGGCAATCCGCTTCAAGGTCATACCGATATTCTCCACCCTCTGAGCCTCATCTATGACAAGAATCTTATTCTGTCCTATCAGCAATTTCAACTCTTGCGTATTCATCGCTGACAGCATCTCTTGCACCTCAGGCTCATCGCAATTCAACTGCAATGCAGATTCCTTACGCCCCTCCAATACCATATTGAAGAGCGTACTCTTACCTACTTGTCTTGCCCCTATCACAATGATTGCCTTGCCAGCAAACATACGAGCCTCGATCACGTCTTGTAATTGTCGTCGTATCATATTATCATTATTATCTTGTTACCTATTCTTAATATGAAAAAGATTGAATTGATATAAGAATATTCGACCGCAAAGATAACAAAAAAATCCCTAATCCCAAAATTTAGGGTGATTTTTGGGATTATAATCCTAAAATTCATACCTATTTTTGGGATTAGGGCATATTTTAGTTCATATTGCGATAATCGGAAGGAGAGCATCCCACCACCCTTTTGAAGGTGGCAGAGAAGCTTTGCAAGGAATGATAGCCGAGTTTAGGATGAATTTTACTGAAAAAAGGCTACAAATTTGCCATAGGATGAGCAGACACTCTTGCCTGTGTATCTCACGCAATTCTTATAATCTCGGAATATCACCCATGGACAAAAAAATGCGACCTTTTCATACCTTATCTCGTTTTTTTTCATAGATAAGGTACGAAAAGGTCGCACTTTTAACAATCGATTACATTTTTCACTTCTTCTTCGGACGTCTTCTTGCCCAGCCTTCTTCCTCGAAGTTTGGCTCCTCGCCCTTTAACTTGAATGGCTTGCCCTGAATCAGCTCACGCCAATCGCCGTTGTCGTCATTATAACGAGACTTCTTGCTACTGCGAGCCTCGCCACGAGAGCCACGACCGCCACGCTCTGAACGACTGCCACGAGTATCATCGCCATAACCACGCTTTGCAGAGCGTCCGCCTCTCTCAGAAGAGCGACCTCCACGAGAGCCACGGCCACCCTCGCCACGTGCAACTCTGCCGTGACCTTCCTCGTCAGCATCGTTACATCTCACGGTTCTACCCTTGTACTCCGTGCCATTCAGCGCCTTCATCACCTTCTTGGCATCCTGCTCAGGCACCTCGATGTAAGCAAACTTACTGAGCAAATCGATATGACCTACCTCCTGTCTGCCCTGCACGTGCTTGTTGAGATATTGCATGATCTCGCCCGGATAGAAGCCATCCGCCTTACCGAGATTGATGAAGAGACGCTTGAATCCAGCCTCAGCCTCATGCTTGCGACGACCATTGGATACTCTACCTCTACCCTCAGAGCCTCTGCCCTCAGCACCACGCTTGCCACGTCCGCTCTCTGGCTTCACAATCTCAGGAGCATTCTTATAGTAATCAAGGAACTTACCAAAGGTGATGGTCACCATCTTCTTGATGATGTCCTCCTTGTCGATGTAGTCAAACTGGCGGTTGATTTCCTCCATATATGGCGCAATCTGCTCCTCATCCACATCGGTCTTCATGATGTCGTCCATCGTCTTGAAGAGCTGCTTCTTGCAAATTTCCTCTGGCGAAGGCAATGTGCCGTCCACGAAGTCCTTGCCTATCTGCTTCTCTATCTGGCGAACCTTGAACTTTTCTCTGGTATGGATGATGGAGATGGAAGTACCCTTCTTGCCGGCACGACCGGTACGACCGCTTCGGTGGGTATAGCTCTCGATGTCATCAGGCAAACCATAGTTGATGACGTGAGTCAAATCATCCACGTCCAATCCACGAGCTGCCACGTCGGTAGCCACGAGGAACTGTACGGTATGCTGGCGGAACTTCTGCATGGTGAGGTCACGCTGCTGCTGACTCAAGTCGCCATGCAGAGCCTCAGCATTGTAACCATCCTTGATGAGCTTGTCGGCGATGTCCTGTGTCTCCAACTTGGTGCGGCAGAAGATAATCGCAAAGATGCGTGGATAATAATCGACGATGCGCTTTAGGGCGAGATACTTGTCCTTGGCATTCACAAGATAGTAGATATGATTCACATGCTCGGCACCCTCGTTACGAGAACCTACCACGATTTCCTTGTGGTCGTGCAGATAGTTGAGGGCAATCTTCTCAATCTCCTTACTCATGGTAGCAGAGAAGAGCAATGTGTTTCTATCCTCTGGCACACTCTCGAAGATGGCATTGATGCTCTCCGAGAAACCCATGTTGAGCATCTCGTCAGCCTCATCCAGCACCACGTTGTTCACCTGGTCGAGCTGAGCCACGCCACGATTGATCAAGTCGAGCAATCGACCCGGTGTGGCAACGATAATCTGCACACCATGCTTCAGGGTGCGAATCTGCGAGCCGATGTCGGTACCACCATATACAGCGGCGATGTGCATACCGTCGATGTACTTGGCGAAACTATTCAAGTCGTCGGCTATCTGGAGGCAAAGCTCACGAGTAGGACTGAGGATAACTGCCTGGGTATCCTTGCGAGAGGCATCGGTCTTCTGGAGCAAAGGCAAGCCGTATGCGGCTGTCTTACCCGTACCCGTCTGCGCCAACGCAATGACATCATTCTTATTACCAAGCAAATAGGGAATTACTTCTTCCTGAACTGGCATTGGATTCTCAAATCCAAGCTCTTCGATGGCACGGCGAATCTCTTCGCTCACGCCCAATTCTTCAAATGTCTTCAATCTTTTAAAACCTTAATTCATGTAATCAAAAACGGAAGGCCGAATTCACCCTCCCAGCCATAAATTAGGGTGCAAAATCCTTCCAAAACGCTTGCGGCAATCATACACCTTTTATTAAGATTGCCTAAATTCGGGTGCAAAGTTACGATTTTTTATCCAAATTCTTGCATTTTTTCGGGGAGAAATCATTACCTTTGCATTTATTATAGGTCTTTTTGACCCAAAACTATCATAATCAAGTGGCATTTCAGCTTTAGTGTGCTGTCGAGGCAACTAGACAACCGATGCCACCACCAACTGAAATAACAAACAATCGAACTATATGAAAAAAGTAATTTTCACTCAAGAGTGGATGGCAATGCATCCATACGAAAAACCTGATGAAGTAGATCAGTACTATACCGAACTGGCAAACGCAATATACCATGCCTTAGACGAGGCTTGTTTCACCCATAACTTCAAGAATGTAGAGGATGCCAAGCAGCTCGCCCTCTCCATCGCTGGATATTTCGAGGACACGCTCTCTAGCACAGGCATTTGGAAGGCATTTACTTCTGAGTGCGTGAAGCGTTATGGTTGCCACATCCCTTTCTATGAGAACGAGGCGCAATACATCAACAGTGCGCTCACGGGCAACGATGCTCCATACGTAGAAGACGAGATCAACTTCGCCGACATCAAGTTCCTCCTCTGGCATCACTACCAACAGAGTGCTTACGTGCAGGAGGCTGTGCCATTCCTCTTCGGCACCTTGGAAGTGGCGGCAAAGGTTGTATATGACATCCTCGACAAGGAGTATGAGACGGCACCTGAGAATGAGCGCATGCGCGAGTTCTTGTGCGAATATGATGACAAGATGGGAAAGGACATGCTGGAAGTTTCTCGCCGAGACATCTTGGCATGGTTTCACTATGGTTGCTACTTCAACCTAGGCAATCAAAGACGACTCCAGTTCACCTTGCAGCAGATGGCGAACTCGCCTCAGGGTCTCAACGAGCAGATGGCATACGCCGTACAGATGGACATGACCATCACCCTGCGCAACAATCTCTTGTCGCTCACCTCTTATGAGTGGCTTCAGAAGATTTGCGAGAACCAGCCCTCCCACGCTTACTGGGAGGACGAGGATTTCAAGAAAGTGGTAGCCGATGCCGAGAAGGAAAGAGCAGTTGACCACGAGCAAGCCATCAAGGACTACAACTTGCTCAAGGCAAAGGGATATGGCGACAAATTCGTCTTCCTCGAAGACAACAAGACGCTCAAGGAGTTCTTCAAGGAGATCGGTTATGAGTTGCCTGCCAACATCCACTTGCCTCAGAAGTATGAGAAGGGCATCATCGTATGTGGCAGTCCTTACACAGGCATCAACGTCACCTACATGCAAGCCCACAACATTGCTTCCCCAGAGAATCCATATTACAATGCCGATAGGGCGGCAGAGGATGCTTTCGGCATCATCAGTGGCAATGGTCGTCCATTCCCATACGAGATTGTCTGCAAGTTGATAGACAGCAACATGCTCCCTGATGCCAACATATTCACCAGCAAGTATGTGAAGGAGGATGGCTTGCGCATCACGCAGGCTTTCATCCAATTCCTTGCCGACTATTATCTCTTGGGTAGAAAGGACAAAGATTTGTCGCCTAAAGAACTCTGGTAATTTTTAAAGAAAAGCTTCCCGAAGAAGGTGACAATTCTATAGGGGAACATCATCATACGAAGAAGAGATGTTATAAAAAGAGGTGAGCTCTGAAAGCGATAATTTTGCTTTCGGAGTTCACCACTTTTGTATATGCGGATATAAGATGTCAGACTTCTCGTCTTAAAATGTATCGAGAGCTTTTTTCGGAGATTACTTTTTCAAGTATTGATCCAGGAACTCCAAGATTTTCGCTTGTGCCTTGATGCCACAAGAATGCGGGATGTCCCAGATTTCGGTATCAAGTCGTTCGTCTGCCTTTTGGCCCCTCCACACCTCGTGCATCTGCCGGAAAGCATCCTCTACGCCCGGCACAGGGAAGAGATGGTCTTTCGAGCCATTGATGAAGAGCATTGGCTTCGGGCAAGCGAGGGAGGCAATGTGAGGATAGTCAAGATATTGGCGAAGACCGGGGATACAGTTGGCGAAACCACCATTCTCTTTTCTGCCATATCGCCTCGTGAGTTGGGCATCGGTGGTAATCATCCAGCAGATGGAAGCACCCGCCTTGATTCTGTCGCTCAATGCCGAGAGCATCCACGAGCGATAGGCTCCCATCGAACAGCCAGCACACCCTATTCTGTTGGCATCCACCATCGGCAATGAAGCCAAGAAGTCGGTGCTTGCGATGTCATCATAAGTCATAAAGGCTGAGAGATCACGACCGAGCATCATCATATTGCCCGCGATGAGGTCGTACTTCTTTCTATCTACGCCCTCCTTGCGTCCTCGCTCGCCCCACATCGGGGCATCCATCGAGAATACCACATAACCATGCTTCGCCAAGTAATCGCCTAGGAACTGTCCCTCGTAGAGTTGCTTCACCCAGGCATCGGCATCCTCGAGCACTTCTTTTGCCAAGGCAGAATCCTTAGCGGTTATGCCCTCAGAAGATGTCCGCTTTGCCGACAACGCCCCAAATGGTCGAATCATCTTCTCCTTTCCGATGAAGAGATGAGCGCCATGGTCGTGAAGGAGATTCACGGTTGGAAACTTCTTGAAATTATTTTTCTTGGCATGCTTTTTCTCCGAAGAAAGTGCATCACTACGAACATCAACCGAAGTCGGAGCCTCATCCGGAATCAAGAGATAAGCCGTGATACGGGAATAGGCGTTGATGTTGAAGGCGATTTTCTGCGCCTTGTATCCGTCTCGCTGCTCCTCTTCGAGTACTTGCATATCCCAAGAGGCAGCAGCTTTCGGCGGTGTCATCATGCACTCGAAAACCTTGTCTCTCGCCATCTTCTTCCATTTCGAGAAGTTCTTGATCGGGCTATTGCCCCATGCCATCGGATAGGTGAGTTCTTGCTTCAGTTGCTCCACATAGGTAGGAATCTCTCCCTCCCACTCGTAAGCCTCCCGCTTCTGCACTTTCTGTTTCTGAGGGGATTGGAAAGAAGCGGCTGATTGGGCACTTACTCCCGCCGATGACCATGGCAAAGAGAAGAACAGCAACGCTGCAATCTTATAAGTCATATTCCGTTTCATATCATTGTGTTTGATAAGATTCATCATCGTTTGTTTAATAAGATTAGTTTCTAAGAAACGCCATGATGAGCGTTTCCATCGTGCAAAATTAATAAATTATCAGCAATAGATGAAGTTTTTCTCAACATTTTTGCGTAACTTTGCAAAAGATAAGACAGAATGCCTCCATCGCCATACGACAGAGGCTCTATCAGAAAGAGAATGTTCCATTTTAATGAAGAGATAAACGATATGAAAATAGCAGTATTTTGTTCAGCAAACAGAAATATCGACCCCGACTTCTTCGCCATGACCGAGGAGTTGGGCAAGTGGATGGGTGAGAATGGCCATGATGTCGTGTTTGGCGGATGCAACATGGGATTGATGGACTGCATCGGCAAGGCTGTGAAGGCGCATGGCGGCAGAGCCATCGGCGTGGTGCCAAGCCTGGTGGAGAAAGGTGGAAGAACCTTCGATGACCTCGATGTAGAGATTCCATGCGACAACCTCAGCGACCGCAAGGACCTCTTGCTTGCCCAGAGCGACATCGTCGTAGCCTTGCCTGGTGGCATTGGTACGCTCGATGAAATTTTCACCGTTGCCGCCTCCCACACCATCGGCTATCATCACAAGATGGTCATCCTCTACAATATGAAGGGCTTCTGGAACTCCACCATCGCCCTCCTCGATGACATGCAGCAGAAAGGCATGATTCGTGGCGAATGGCACGACTATATCGAGGTTGCGAATGACTTGGAGGAATTGAAGAAAGTTATTTCAAGATAAAGACCTTTGTTTCGTGAGCCTCAACGTTTCCCTTCCATTTGGAAGCCTTGCGAGCTATCATGCGATGTTGCCAAGCATCATAGACAGAATATTTGCCTGATAGTCCCAACTTCGTGAAATCAGCAGTCAGGGAGAGGTGCTTATCTGCCGTATTGAGGATTGCCACGGCATGAGAACCATCGGCAAGAGGGCGCACGAATATCTGATGTGTGTCGGCATTCACCTTGCGCTCAGCAGCCTTTCCAAGTTGATCCTGGTTGATGGCAATCAGGTCACGATTGAGCAAGATACGGCGGTCTTCATCCGTAAGATGGCGCAAGTCATTGCTGAGGGCAAGCACGGAAGACAACATACACCACATACTCATCTGCGATTGATACTCCGTATAGGTGCATCCCGTTCCGCCCAAGTCACTCGACGGACCACCCTTTCCATTCAAACCAACCACCAGCATATCCATATCAGGCCACTGTCCCTTTCGAGCATAGGAAGCCAAAGGAGCCGTGATATTGATGATGTCGATGATGCCTCTGGCACCAGGGTGAGTAGCTTTCCATATATCTCGCACGTCATAACTAGTGCGCCATAGTTGTCCACCCACCTCTTCGCACCATTCCTCGCACTGTCGCTGCCCCCATTCGCAGATGCCAAGCACAATATCTCGCCCTGACTTCTGGAGGGCTGATGCCATCGTGCGATAGCGCAAACGAGCCGTGGCACTGTCTTCGGGTGCATTGCAATAGTCGTATTTCAGATAGTCGATGCCCCAAGAGGCGAAGGTGCGTGCATCCTGTTCCTCGAAACCATAACTGGCAGTATAACCGCCACAAGTCAACTGAGCGGCATCGGAGTAGATTCCGAGTTTCAATCCCTTGGAGTGAACATAGTCGGCAAGGGCTTTGATGCCATGAGGAAACTTCTTGGGGTCGGGAATGATGTTGTTGTGGCAGTCACGTCCACCCTGCCATAGGTCATCGATGAAGATATACTTATAGCCAGCATCAGCCAGCCCACTCTCCACCATTGCATCCGCAGTCTCTCGGATGAGTTGGTCGGAAATATCTCCCTTGAACATATTCCAAGTCATCCACCCCATCGGCGGTGTGGGAGCGAGTTGATTACGAGGTGTTGAAACACTCTCTTCTGCATGGGCAAACAATGCCGAGAAGAAAAACACGATTGTCAAAATTTTAGATCTGTACATAAGTTTAGGAATAATTTCTGTGTCAAGACACGGTTTTGGTTACAAAAATACTATTTTTCCTTGACTCCTCCAAGACTTTTAAGGTTTTTATATGCTTTTTTCTTATTGGTATTCCTCTTGATTTGCAGCAATTCCTCCATCGTGGAGTATTTGGGTTCAGAGAAGATGTTCTTGATCTCGGCGGTATATCCCAAAGCCATGGCGATACCTATCAGATTCTTGAGTGAGATAAGTCCCTTCTGTTCAAATCGCACGATGTTGCTGACAGCCACGCCCGACTTATCCGCCACATCTTCACGTGTCAGATTCTTCTCGATACGCCGCTTTCTGAAATCACTTGCCATCTCCTTGGCAATCTCGTCCGGATTGTCATGGAGATAGTTTTCTAATATTGATAATATATTGTTATTTTCCTGCATATTCACCAAGATATTGATAATATTTTATTCCTTACGGATGCAAAGATACTTTAGTTTGCTGAAAGATGCAAACAAAAAGTTGACTATTTTCTAAAATCGCCACCCTTGCCCAGCAAGAAGTCGAAGAGGCTCAGCATTAGGATGCCATCGTCATTATAATTGGAGATGTATCTATCGCCTGCTATGATAACCTTGCGGAAGCCATCGTTGACATTCAATAGCGAGGCTTGCTCTTGGTCCACCTTCTCCTTATCTGGCAAAGCATAAGCCGACTGGATATAGAGACGTTCATCGGCACGATTCACCACAAAGTCGATTTCGAAGGTGCGACGCTGGAGCTTGCCATTCGCATCTCGCTTAAAGTTTTCCACAGTGCCTACATCTACGCTATACCCTTGCTTGCGCAGCTCATTATACACCACATTCTCCATAATGTGTGTATATTCCACCTGACGGAAATCCAAGACGGCGTTTCTAATGCCCACATCCTCAAAATAATACTTAGTACCCGTGCCGATGTACTTCCTGCCCTTCACGTCATAGCGAAGAGCCTCGCTGATAATGAAGGAATCCTGAAGATGCTCCAAATATCTTCCGATAGCTTTCACACCAAGTTCTATTCCTCCTACTGATTTGAATGTATTGGATATTCTCAACGTATTGGTACATGAACCTATCGTAGATGCCAAGAGTCGAACCAACTCTCGCATACCCTCAGCATTTTTCAAATGATTGCGTTGCAAAACATCTTTCAGATAAACCGTCTCATATATCTCACGCAGATAATTCTGCTTATCCTCGGGAGTTTCCAACTGCGCCACAGCTGGTAATCCACCATAGAGATAATAAGTCTCCAAGGCTTGACGCTTCTCGCCACCAACTCCTTCATAATACTCCGAGAAACTCAGTGGATGGATGCGAATCTCCCAACCACGACCACGAAACTCTGTAATCACATCCTTGGAGAGGAAACGAGCATTGGAACCCGTAACATAAACCTCGGCATTATCCACATGAAGATAAGAATTCAATACATCCTCAAACTCTGGAACCATCTGCACCTCATCCAAGAGAATGTAATATTTATCCTTATCCACAATCTTACTATCCACATATTCCAACAAAGCATCAGGATCACGTAGCTTCTTGTTACGGCGGTCTTCGAGATTAACTTGAATGACATGGTTATCCGCAACACCTTTATCAAGCAGATACTTGCGAAAGATGTTGAACAAGAGAAAAGATTTACCACATCGACGGATGCCAGTAATAATCTTTATCATCCCATTATCATCGGCAGAGATGAGTTGATTTAAATATGCTTTACGTTCAAAATACATCGTTTTATGACAAATTTTTGTATCAAGACACAATTTTTGGTCACAAAAGTACGATTTATTATTGAAATCTCCAAGGCTTTTTAAGGTTTTTAATTATCTCATAAAAGAAAAAGAGCGAAAAACGAACTGTTAACTGTTACACTGTTAACCAAAAATGTTCTCAAAGCTTCCAAATCTCAAAAAAAATGCACTTTTGGAAGTTTTGAGAACAAATACAAGGAACATAACATGTGTGGTAATCTCCCTATTCATTCAAAAGGGGACGCGATTGCTCGCATCCCCTAATATCATATTGCACCCATAGCCAAATGCTATTGGACAACAACTTTCTTCACACTGCCATCGCTATATTTTACAATGTTCAAGCCTTTGGTTGGCACTTTCAATCGCTGACCATTCACGGAATAGCGAGAGATTTCCTTGACATCACTAGAGGTTGTGACATTATCAATACCTGTTACATCATACTCCTCTATATTATCAAATACACCCCAATTTGAAAGCCAATAATCATCATAAGTTCTTTTCGGAACATACAAGATACAACTTTTAGTATTTACATTTTCAAAAATAGAAGCATTAATTGATAAAGGAGATTCCCAACTTACATATACGCTGGTCAAGCCGCTGCAACCCTCAAAAGCAGAATCACCTATCGAAGTGACACTGGAAGGAATCGTGACGCTAGTCAAGCCGCTGCAACCAGAAAAAGCACTCCAACCTATCGAAGTGACACTGGATGGAATCGTGACGCTAGTCAAGCCACTGCAACCAGAAAAAGCAGACGAACCTATCGAAGTGACACTGGAAGGAATCGTGACGCTAGTCAAGCCGCTGCAACCAGAAAAAGCATACTCACCTATCGACGTGACACTGGAAGGAAAGGTGACACTGGTCAAGCCACTGCAATTCTCAAAAGCATATTCACCTATAACATCGTCCGATGTATAATAATCTGTATGTACATATGAAGTACTACGATAACGAGAATAATAATAATCTCCTCCCTTCACTATTTTAGCTTCCGAGAGATCCAAAGTCGCCATCTTTCCCGCAGTACCATTCCCATTAACGTCCTTCCCCGCCATTTCACGTATAAAACGAAGATCAGTGCCATTAATCTCACCTACAATCTTGAGATTGGTAAGTTTATATTTCTTTATAGAACCAATCTTATCTGGCAAAGTTCCAGCCTCATCCAACTTGACGGTGATTTGTCTTGTTATCAAATCGTCATCAGCTGCATGGATTGCCAAGCAACCCAATACCATAAACACAGCTGTCAAGAACAGCCCTTTCAAAGTAAATGTTCTCATAAATTATCTCTTTTAATTATTATTCTTTTGTTGCTAATATTGCAGTAATAAGCTTTTTAAAATCTGTTCTTTTTACTTTTCCACAAATCTGACATTTAGGATTCATCTGTGAATTTATGACATAATAATCACCTTCACGCTCAATACAAGCATGAGCAAAGCTATGGCGCAAATGCTTAAGCAACGGCGCACAAACCTCTTTTCCTTTATAACACAGAGTATTTGTTTTTTCCGGAAACACCAGTTTTATTTTATTTTTACCTGTATCATGAATCAAAGAAACTTTGTTTTTAATCCCAAGTGGCACTTTCTTATAGAAATAACCCTTATGATTACCCATCCCCTCTCTTTCATATTGATACAGAACATCATAGAAAAGCTTGAGGTCCTCAGGCTTCAATGAAGTACTAAATAGTCCCATATACAAAAAGCTTATTGATTTTTATTACGCTCTGCGATGATTTTGTTGTATTCCTCTTTAGTAAAGTCTTGCCCACACTGTGTGCAAACATAATCACCAGTTTTCTCCTGTACATAGCCCCACCCCAAATGAGTTTCTTTCTCAAAATTAGGATGCGAACAAGGTTTGTTTCCCCATTGTTTACGAAGTTCTTCCGCTTTAGAATAGTCCATATTATTTCCTTTCTTAACCAACCCAATCACCCAAGGCTAGCGGCTAATAAAAAAAGAAAGCGTGGGATCTCCTCGTTACTCGTCCCACGTTCTGAGGCCTTCGCATTGCCCAATCTAGTTGAACGAGCAACGTCAAATCTCATGCAACAATCAAAATGATAAGAAATCGCGCGTAAATACCAATATATACAGCATATAGCAAGTATTTAATAAAGTATGTATTTTGTTATTTGTTTGTTACTTTGCCATTTAATTTTATTATTTATCATAGTTAATGGTTCGTAATTGGTTCTTATTTTGGGTAACAAATCCAATTATTTTTCGTATCTTTGCACCGCGAGTAACAAATCTCGCAAAATGACAATAAGTAGAATAAATAACAAAGTAACATGAGAAGTAACAATGAACCTGTGCGCATACGCTACAAGGATTTGGCGAATGGCACAAAGTCGATTTATCTCGACACTTACAAAAGTGGAAAGAGGTCGTATGAGTTCTTGAAGCTTTATCTGCTTCCCGAGGACGATGACAAGGCTAAGGCAGTCAATGCCGAGACCTTGCAGAAGGCAGAAGCTATCAAGAACCAACGAGTGCAAGAAATCCTGTCGGGAAAGTTGGAAACAGTGAAGGCTTCCTTGGAGCATCCTGCTTCTACAACAACTTCAAGCAAGAAGACCGCACGTTTAAGTAAGAAGAAAAAAGTCGGCAGTGATAAAACTGGCAAAAGTGTCAAGGGAAAGGAAAGTGAGGTAAACGAAGTCGTTGGAGCCGTTTCTGGCAGAGAAGGACACCAATGGAAGTTTATTGACGATGACGGTGAGGACAGAGCCATAGATGGAACAATCAAAAAACATAGAGGCAGACCCAACAAGCGTGAAGCTGTCACTCTTCGTTTCAAGGACCTTGCCAACGGCAGTAAGTCGCTCTACTTCGACATATATTATAATGGTGAGCGCAAGTACGAGTTTCTGAAGCTCTATATCAACCCAGAGATTACCGAGGCTGACAAGCAGAATAATGCCTTGGTCATGGAAACCGCAGAGCGTCTGAAAGAACGCAAGATGCGAGAGGTTGTCAATGGAGAGACTTTCACGGATCCTTCTGACGAGCTGAACCAAGTGGAGAAAGTTGAGGAATACACCAGTTCTGTGATAGTCCGTAGTCGCAAGATGCGCAATGGAGACCGTTCCCTCTTCCTTGATATATATTATGGTAAGGGACAACGTGCCTATGAGTCAGTTGGTCTTTACCTTCGTAAGGATGACAGCGAGGATAAACACAAGGAAATCTGGAAAGAAGCTGAGAAAAAGGCCAAGGAACGCATGAAGGCATTGAAGGACGGAACCTTTGAGAAGCGTGTCGGCAGAAGAGGCTACAAGCCGCATGGAGAAGATCCAGATGCCAACGTGGACAAATACAAGGAGTATCTTGCCACTAAGAAGGTGAAGACAGAGATTGCCGTTGCAGAGACTGAGCGCAAGAGAAATTCCAAGACCAAGGAGCCTGTGAGAATCCGCTTCAAGGAACTTGCCAACGGCAACAAGTCGGTCTATCTATCCATCAATGTCAACGGTCGCCGTACCTATGATTATCTGCGCCTTTATCTCATACCAGAGGTTGACGCAGCTGCCAGGGAGCAGAACAAGCAGACAATGCAAGCAGTCTATGCTATCAAGGCACAACGCATCATGAGCATCACTAACGGTATCGCAGGGCTCAAAGACAAGTCAAGAATCAAAATGCGACTTGTGGATTGGTTGGAGATATTCCGTGACGCACAAGTGGAGCGAGGAAGACAATCTGCCCGAAACTGGGTGAACAGCGTGCTGAATGCAGTGAGAGAACACTCGCCAAATGTGACACTCGCAGAGATGACCAAGGAATACTGCAATGGTTTCATGGTGTTCTTGTTGAACGACTATATCACCTACAAGCACACCCATCCGTCCAAGTCCACGGTGATGAACTATCTCAAATGCCTCAAAGCAGCCTTCAACATGGCTATTGAGGAAGAGATAATGGACGACAATCCCGTATTGCGTCTTCGCATGGATGTTCTGAAAGGTGGCGGCACCAAGCGAGAGTACCTGACCGTTGACGAGGTGAAGAGACTGATTGACACCCCTTGCAAGCGTGAGGATATCAAGGCGGCGTTTCTGTTTTCATGCTTCTGCGGACTCCGTATCAGTGACGTGAAGAGTTTGAAGTGGAAGAACATCATCACCGAGGGTGACAAGACACGAGTTGAGATATTGCAGTACAAGACCAAGCAGCCTCTCTATCTTCCTCTCAACAAGCAAGCCCTTCGTTGGATGCCTGAGCGTGGATCTGCAAGTGACGAGGACAATGTGTTTCCAACACTGCCAAGCAAGAACTACGACTGCATCCCGGAATGGAGCCGTGCGGCAGGTATCAGCAAGCATGTAACCTACCATGTCTCAAGGCACACGTTCGCCACGATGGAGCTGACCATGGGCGCAGACCTATACACTACAAGCAAACTTCTCGGTCATACGGAGGTGCGCACGACACAAATTTACGCAAAAATCATCAACAAGAAAAAGGACGAGGCTGTTTCTCTGTTGGACAGTGCGTTCGAATAATAAAAATGGAACATAATAATACATCAAACAACCAAGGACGAGAAGACTCCTCGTTCTCTCTTTTTACCCCAATGCAATGAATGCACCTTCGCTAACGGTGTAGGTGGCATTTGTGGTACCAACAAATTGTGGCTGTTCTTCAAGGAAGCCCATGAGTGCTATCAGACGGAAGTCATAGGATGCGGTAAACTATATCACCGCTACAAAAAGGACTTTCTCAACAGCCATTCCTATACGGACTGCCAGTATGCGGCAGGAAAGAACGAGCACAAGAAGAACTTCTACATCATGGAGGAGTTTCTTGAAGAACGTGAGGATTTGGTAGTCATATTCTTTACCAAAGTGGATTTCGAGTATCATGACTACAAGGCTCTTCATCACAAGTTCAACACCACGGAGCCGCCTCCAAATGGTCAGTATCTCCATGGTAAACCACCGTCAATATTACAAACAGCACAAGAAACCAAACCGAAACAGGACTTTCAATGTTACTTTGATTCTACTCAGTTGAACCTCATTGCGCGCCATGCCAATGAGGTTCATTTGTTCTCAGCCGATGTGTCGGAAGAGGATATGCGAAAACTCTTCTCGTGCCAAGTTTGCAAGCAGCTAAAGGCGAGAAGTAACAGACGTGTGGCATTCTTCTTTGACATGCTCTGCAGCAAGAACTTGATTTGCAAGCAATGGCAATCGGTCATTGCCAAGCATAAACTCATCCTGTCTTCATCAACAGACAAGCCACTTACAACAACCAAGCTGTCCTCAGCAACCAGTGATGCCAAAAGTACCAACGCCAGTATCTATGAGGCTATCCGCAAGAAAGTGCAAGAAATAGCAGAATGCGGTAAAAATGATAGCAAGGACACCATCTGACAGATGAAAACCTTGACAGTTGGCTTGATAGTCGGTTGACAGTCAAGCGCCCTTCCATCCGATTGGGCAGAAATGCCCTTACCTTTGCCCTCCGTAATCAGAAACCTGGTTATGGAGGGCGACCTCGTTATGTGTAACGATAAATAAAATTACGACAATGATTGGACAGACAACAAATCAGGCAAACAATCCGCCAAAGGATGGTGCGATACTACCGCCAACGATAGACGTGGATAAACACGAGTTGACAGAACAAGAACTGGCAGACATGACACCAATGAGACTTGCCGAGCGCATTCAACAGATGGAAGAAGCATTCAAGCTGCTTGGACCAGTGGAGGATGTGCTGAACCGCATCAAGTGCTTGGAGAAATGGCTCTTTGCAGGAAAAGACGTGCTCACCCTTGACGAGGCAAGCGTATTCCTTGACGCTTCAAAGAGTCAGCTTTACAAACTGACACGTACCTTTGCCATTCCCCATTACAAGCCAAACGGCAAGACCATCTATTTCAGCAAGGAAGAACTGGTGGAATGGATCAAGAAGCACCCTGTGAAAACAAAAGACGTGTATGAGCAGGATGCCATACGCTATGTGATGAACAAACCCTTGAAGAGCAGATGACGATGGAAGACATGAACGACATGAGCCTCTTTGAAGGCGCAGCGGACAATGCTGATTTGTTGGAAAAGTTGCTGAAGGCATCGCTTATCCATGCGGATGAGACCTACCAGACACCGCCACAGATAATATGGGTGGACAACTCGACCATAGCCACGCTTGGCAACTTCAGTGCCTCCACAGGCAAGGCGAAGAGCCGAAAGACGTTCAACGTGTCCGCTTTGGTTGCTGCCTCGCTTGCTAACGGAAAGGTGCTGCAATATACGGCAAAACTACCCGATGACAAGCGTAAGATACTCTACGTTGATACGGAGCAGAGCCGTTTCCACTGTCACAGCGTGATGCAGCGCATCCTCCGGCTTGCAGGATTGCCCGACAACATGAACAGTGAGAACCTTGTGTTCTTCGGACTGCGAGAGTACAGTCCCAACCTCAGACTGCGACTGATAGAATATGCCTTGCAGACGCAAAAGGGCTTTGGCTTGGTCATCATTGACGGCATAAGGGACTTGATGCTCGACATCAACAATCCGAGCGAGTCCGTCCATATCATCAACAAACTGATGCAGTGGTCAAGCCGCTATGACCTGCACATCCATTGCGTCTTGCACCTGAATAAGGGTGATGACAATGTAAGAGGTCACATTGGCACGGAACTCAGCAACAAGGCAGAGACGGTACTGGTGATAAGTAAGAGCAATTCGATGGCGAATGTGAGTGAAGTGAAACCGCTCAACATCCGAGACAAGGACTTTGTCCCTTTTGCGTTTCAAATAAATAAGGAGGGATTGCCAGAGATTGCCAAAGACTATGTGGTTGACTCTACCACAGCCAAACAGCCTAAGATGACAATAGCCGACATTACCGATGAGCAGCATGACAAGGCACTTGGAATGGCTTTCGGCAAGAAAGTGGTGTCAGGTTATGAGAATGTGATAAACGCATTGACGAAAGGATATACAACTATTGGTTTTGCCAGAGGTAGAACAGTGATGTCAAAGTTGCTGACCTTCCTATTGAAGAGCAAACTGGTGGTGAAGTGTGGCAATAACGAGTATTGCAGAATGAAGGATTATCCTTCGCTTCCGCTGCTTGAAGAGCAGGAGGTGAAGAAGTGAGGATGAAGCGAAAATCACTTCAAAAACCACTTCATTCACCTCGGTGTATATATAATAGTAGAACGGACGGATTTTGTGAAGTGGCATCATATTTAACTACAAAATGACTTCACAAAACCGTTCATTCACTCTGGTGTATATATAATAAGCGCACGAATGAACAAAAAATGAATGAAAGATGAACATACAACAAGCAAAGGAAATCAAACTCACGGACTATCTGAGCGCATTGGGACATCAGCCCAAACGATGCAGCAAGTCCACATCTTATTATCTGTCGCCATTGCATGCGGAGACAAAGCCATCGTTCAAGGTGAACTTCAGCCGAAACCAATGGTATGACTTTGCTCTTGGCAAGGGTGGCAACATCATTGCTCTTGCCCAACTTCTCTACAATACGGATGATGTGGGTGCTGCATTGCAGCATATAACAGCGGACATGAACAACCCAAAGTCCACAAAGGCAAAACCTCCCATACCGACACAAGTAGAGACAAACAAAATGGACAAGGTACATATCCAAGACTTGTCCTACCCTGTGCTTATGTCGTATCTGCGTTCACGCCATGTGGATGCGGACATGGGTAAACGCTATTGCAAGGAGATCTGGTACACGTTTAAGGGCAAGCGGTATTTTGGCATAGCCTTTCCAAATAACCGGGATGGGTATGAACTGCGTAACCCATATTATAAAGGTTGTTTGGGCGAGAAAGACATATCCTTGATACATTCACAGCAAGTTGGAGTGCAGGACAGATGCTGCATCTTCGAGGGGTTTATGGACTTTCTTTCGTACAAGACTTTGGAAAAGCGAGGCGACAATGTGATTTGCATACAAGAGCCATGTGATTATATTTTACTGAACTCCATCAGTAGCCTTGGGAAATGCATGGAACGATTGGCGTGTTACACTGCTATCCATTGTTATCTTGATAATGACCAAGCAGGAACGGTGGCTGCCCATACAATCATGGACTGTTATCAAAACAGGGCAATCAACGAATCCATAAGATATGCAGAATACAAGGATGTCAATGATTATCTTATCGGCAGAAAATCCATTATTCCGCATAAAGAGGATGTATAAAACGATAATTTTCTACGGAGAAAGTCAATATTCTCCGTAGAAAACTATATTTTGCGTGATTTTTGCGTAGATTTCCGTACAAACATACTACATTTTTGAAAATATGTAGTAACTTTGTACAGAATTAAAGATGCAAATCATGGAAAAGCGTATGACAAATCCAAAATCTGAAGGCTATATCTCTGCAAAAGATATGGCAGGAAGAGCTGCATACTATAAAGTATTGCAAGCCGCCAAGAATGGCGAACTCACCAGAATAAAAAGAGGTGTGTATGCAACCGATGACCATTTGGCAAGTCAAATGCTTGATGTGGAAAAGGTTGTTCCTGGTGGTGTGTTGTGTCTGTATTCCGCTTGGTCACATTATCAGTTGACTACACAGGTACCACAAGAATATTGTCTTGCAATAAAAAGAGGCCGAAAAATCACCCTTCCAGATTATCCCCCAATTACACTATACCATTGGAGTGATACCGCCTTTAACCTTGGAATTACGAATACAGAGATTGAGGGTTTCAAGGTGAGGATATATGACGTGGAGAAATGTGTCTGTGATGCAGTAAAGTATAGAAACAAAATCGGCATAGATGTCTGTACGGAGATTATAAAGGAATATCTGAAACGCAGAGATCGTAATGTCAGCAAACTGATGAAATATGCCTCACAACTGAGAGTTGCCAAAACATTGGGAACATATCTACAAATGGAACTATAAAATAATAAATATGACAACGAAGAATTATGCTCGCTCGGTAAGAGCGAAACTGCTTAATATATCGAAAGAAGAGAATGTCTTCTACCAATCGATATTGACACGATACTTTCAGGAGCGTCTGTTGTACCGTCTGTCGGTAAGTCCATACAAAGAACGCTTTATATTGAAAGGTGGTGCATTACTGTATGCCCATGAGCATTTGAAAGCAAGACCAACATTGGACATAGATTTCCTTGGTCAACAGATTAGCCGTGAGTTGGACAATATCAAGGAGACATTCAGAAATTTATGCGACATAGAATGTCCGGAAGACGGAGTTGTCTTTGAAAAGGACAGCATTAGCGTAGAAGAAATCACTCTCAAAAAAGAATATAATGGTGTGCGAGTGCATGTCAAGGTAGGACTTGACACGGCAAGCCAAGTTATTTCCATGGATGTAGGCTTTGGCGACATCATAACTCCTGCACCCGTTGACCTTTCTTATCCGGTGTTGCTGGACACATTACCAGAAGTTGACATCTTGGCTTACTCTTTAGAGACCGTGGTGGCTGAAAAGTATCAGGCAATGATAGACCATGCGACAGAGAACAGCCGCATGAAAGACTTCTTTGATGTGTACAGAATACTAAAAGCAGGAAATATTGACTTGGACACATTGCAAGAAGCCATCACAGCCACGTTTGAGAATAGAGGCACCGCCATCTCTACGGAATATAGCCTTTTCGAGGATTCTTTTGCGACAGATGCCAAACGAAATATTATGTGGAATAGTTATTTGAAGAAAATCAAATTCAAGGAGCCACTAACCTTCCAAGAAGTTTGGACATATATCACACAGGAACTGAAACAATACATGGAAAAATAACAGTTCACCAAGAATTTGCCAAGCTCTCCGTTTCGGAGGGCTTTTTTTATGCCCTTTTCATAAGCAAAGATTATAAGGATGTAAACGATTGTCTAATAGGGAGAAAGAAAGCATGAGGGAAGCAAAAGTGGAATATGACGATATAGCGGATATACACTGGTGGATGGTGGATCATATTCACTATCTGCCAGCCATGATATATGCTGTATTGTTGATAGATATAGTATCAATCGTTGTCATCATCAAACATAGCAAGGGGCTGGAGCAAGACGAGGTATTGGAACGATTGAAGATAGGATGCAGTGTGGCAGTGTTCCTGCTTGGGATGCTGTTGGTGTATTATATAGCATATCTGTTTTGGTAAGGTGATATGGGAAAGTTTGAAAAACGATAGTTTTCTACGGAGAATATTCATTTTCTCCGCAGAAAACTGTTGTATTGAATTTGGATGTTCAGAAGCAATGAAGCAGGAATCCCCATAACTGATTCTATCTGTAAAGCCATTTCTGTGGATAGTTGTCTTTTCCCAGAAATTGTTTCATTTAAAGCTATCAATTCGATATTAGCTTTTTCTGACAATTGCTCTACAGACAGTCCCGACGCAACAAGCTCGTCGTTTATCAGTTCTCCAACATGAGTGGGCACATAGGGAATGGCGTTTGAAAAATCATATGTAGCCATAATAAAGTACGATCATTAATTATCAACTCTAATATCATTATGAATATTGATATCGTTGTGTACATATCCTCTTTGTTCTAGTAAATCGAGACATTCGGTATATATAGTGCCACGATGTCTAGGGTCTTTTATTGTCACAACGACAACAACGTCTTGCGAAAGTACTTCTCCGTCTCTCTCCAAAGCTTGTACAGCTGCATCACGGTAGAGTCCAGTGAGTTTCAGTGCCCATTTTCTGTTTTCTCCCAATGCCTTTCTCCTGTTAGTGTCAGTCATCTTGGAAAGATCAACATAATACTTCTTGATAGGTTGATATTTATCTCCCTGTTCAATCAGCATACGTTCTTCTGCGAACTCCTTTTTGAAAGCTTTTGAGCTATAAATCGATGCATTGAGTACATTAACGGCATCTTTTGATGTTCTTGACTCATTGCGCATCATACCTTCGCCCAATTGAACATGTTCAACATGGTCATAAGTTTCCAATAGAACATCCACTTGACTTTGGCAATACTCACAACCTTGCCCCGCATTAATTACAGGATTCACAGCCATTGACAATGTAATTTCACCGATGAAATAACCGTTTTCAACCAAACTTTGTGGGTATGGAAAATCCAAAGAAACAATATTTGTTCCTTTCTGTAAAGTCTGATGAAAAACCATAGTGCACTCATCAGCATCGTTGTTAAGCATATCTGTAATAACAGATGGCAAACCGAACCCCATTTCCCTGCGAAGTTCTTCTGGCGTTTTCGATAAACCTACAGGGTAATCAGAGTTGTGAACAAGCAATGCTTTCAAAAGCAAGGGATTGCATTCACCTCCAATCATCTGATTAAGATTAGCAGCCAAAGCTGTAATTCGCGGAGTAGAAAAACTAGTTCCACTCCAGCGGCAAAACTGTCTTCCCCATTCTGAAAACAGGGACAGATGTGTATCCATATTGCCGCCATAGTGCACCAAATCTGGCTTTACTGCATTTTCAACACCAGGACCAATGCGAGAAAAAGGACTTCTGTCATTTTCTTTAGCATCATTATTGGTAGTTTTCTTATGAGCTATAGATCCTACAACGAGACTAAGCAAAGAATCGGCGCCATCAGTAATTCTTTGATTTTCTGCTCTTGGATCAACATTACCTGCAGATTTGCAAATCAAGATTCTGTTGTCTTTCTGCAAGCTGTCCAATGCGATGCCCAAGTCGGAATATCTGTCATTATCTATCGTTTTTGTTGTACCTTGCGAGAGATTCCAGATTTTTATATCTGGATGTTTAGCGATAGCATTTTGAATGTTGGCTACCAACTCGTTTTCGTATATTTGGGTTCTGTCTGTATTGACAATACAACTCTTTATTTTACAAGGTCCACATTTCGTCAAATCTTTATTTTCAAGAAAATCACCATAGTTGATGACACTTGCAACAGCAGTTCCATGACTTCTGTTTATGTCTTCATCTTCCAAATCAGCGATATTATCTTCATCATCAATCATCCAAGGACGCAGGTAATCATTATCGCCAACACCAGAATCCAACAAGCCTACCACAGGATATGTTGCGCCTTCCAATGGTGTCATCACTTCGATGCTGGAGTTGTCTTCGTCTGGGGCAGTTTCAAATTCTATTGTAGGCATTTTTCTAACCGCCAAGACACAATCCATGGATGCAATAGCCTGAAGTGCTTCCTCTGACACATGTTCCAAGGAAAACAAGCGTAAGCTACTAGCATAATTCAGCTCTTCTAATTCAACTCCAAATTCCTTGCATTTTATACTCAAAGCAATACGAGAACGATGATTGTACTCACTATTCAGATAATCAACCAACTGCAGTTTGAGACGGTCATTTTCTTGAATGCTATCATCAACAACAGCCTTGTATCGAGAAATGTTTTCTATTGCAGACAAACCAATCTTTTTGTCTTTCGGCAGATTGGCTGTATTTACCACCTTAAAACCTCGCTCCATTTTCTTCAAATCATTGGCGGTATCAATCTTTACCAAGATTTTACCTACCGATGTGACTCCTAGGACATTTCGTTTAGAGTTTACATCCATCATTTTTCGCACTGCTGGACGATGAGATTTAGCTGTTGCTTTTTTGTTCAGTGTAATCTCTGTAAGCACAGGCATCGTTCTATTTGCATCAGAGAATAATTCTGAGAACAACTCCAATTGATCGTAAACCCTTTCTGCATTAACGGAAATAGCAGTATCATTAACCCACTTTGGTAATTCACTGCCACCACCAGCTTCCGTCAAGAAATTGTCTGTTTCTCCCCTAAAAGATACATTTTGTATAGGATATTCTTTTGCCATAATTCACTATTTTTTAGATAATACATTTCTGACCAATCTTGCACTAATATTTAGTTTTTGTACAATCTTGGCTTGACTAACTCCGTTTGTGTTAAGGAACATGATGAGTTTATCTTGTGCTTCGTCTTTTCCTTCGAACTCAAAGATAGTAACAAGTAAGTCCTCATATTCAATAGCTTTGCTTCCATTGATAACGCCCTTCACTTTTAGTTTGTTAAATATCGTAGAGATGTCAGAGGGAGACATTTTTTTTGTTAAGTCACAAACCGTTTTCATCTTTTGTCCATCCTCTACAAAAGGACAATTGAACCCAGATGTTAAGTCCAAAATTATTTTTTTTCTTGCTTCGTCATCAGGCATTCCGACTTCAATTTTTGTTGTGAAGCGTCTCCAAACGGCCTTGTCTAACAATTCGGGATGGTTTGTTGCTGCAATCAGAACGCAAGAAGTTGGCATGGAGTCAATGTTTTGAAGCAAGCTGTTGATGACACGCTTCAGTTCTCCCAGCTCGTGATTGTCGTCACGTGCCTTGGCTATAGCATCAAATTCGTCAAGAAACAAGATGCATGGCATGCTACTAGCATAGCTGAATATTTTTCTTAAGTTCTTTGCTGTACTACCAAGAAGTGATGAAACAATTCCATCCAATCTTGCTACCACCAATGGTAAATTGGTGTTTTCACTGACATAGTGAGCTATAGAGGTCTTACCACAACCAGGTGCTCCGTAAAGAAGCATGGACTTAGGCATATTAACCCCTGCTTGTTCCAGTTCGTCACTGTGCCTCACCAACTCAATGAATTCACCTACTTGCCTTCCGACATTATCAGAAAGGACAATATTGGTACGTGTTGAGTCTTCGGGAATTACTTCTACTATTTGCAATTTGCTGTCCGAATCTAAAGGTAACATACGCATGGCATCAGCTGTTGCAGAACTTCTTGTGTTAGAGTTTTGAATTTGCTCTTTGATGCAACGAGCCAATTGAATGTCGCCCTCGGCTTCAAGACGAGTAGCTAAACGATTGGAGTAACTTATGATTTTTCTCCTATCGTTATTCAATCCTCCTTCTATAATTCTTAATATATCTGATGACATATGGCTTGTTATACATGTTATTATTATTTTTTGAATACAAAAGTAATAAAATAAAATCCAATGCGGCAAACATATTGAAACATTAACTCATTTTTAACACTAAACGTACATAAAATCAAAATATCTGTACGAATACCTCTGTTTTATGTTATATTACGTATTAAACAAGTACATATTACAAGATTTAAACAGATAAGGTATTCTATACTTAAAAACATCCGTCTAAGTATAAGGAAGAAATATGCGAAAACTAACAGAAGAAGCTGATTAAAGTATGATTGAGAGTATGATATATGATTATAATTTGAATATATCTTAAACTTTGATGGTCATACTTTACAAAATTCTTTTATGTCGGATTTTACTCTTTACTTTGCACTCGCAACTGGCACTTTTGCCACTGCATAGAGTATAAATCATCAATAAAACAAAGTATTATATGAGTCCATTTTTGATATTCGCCATCAGCCTTACCATTGCATACGCTATTTACTATGCGGTGATGATAACAAGAGACCTGTATGGTAAGAAGGAAGAAGCCAAAAGCAATGAGGAAGTGTTTGACATCAGCAACATAACGGAAGAGGAAGCTGCTGTAGCCATCAACGAAAGCGATGGTGGCTTTAGCGTTGCCGACAAGCAATACGACACGAGTTTCCAAGACGGCACATCATACGATGAGGGCTATGGCATGGGAACAGAGAACAACGGAATGAGTGGTTATTCTCCAGAAACGGATTCTTCCGGCAGAGAAGATGATGTTGATGAAGACGAAGGAAATAATGTCAACCAACAGAAGCCGAAGAACGCAGCCGAGTCGTTGCAGGAAAAGATGGATGGGCAGATGGAGTCCACTTCTCCCATATGGATAGACGGACTATGGCAGGACGACTTCACGGAGAGCCTATTGAAACAAGGCGAGACAAAGCCAGGACAACCAAACATCAAAACAATACCAGTCAAGGATGAAATTTAGCCATATCATAAAGAATGTAGTAAGTTCCTTTGTCTTTGCGCTGCTCCCCCTGTCAGCATCAGCCAAATGCGGTAATGTGGACTATAGCTGGGGAGCAGACGCACTGGCAGGGATGCACGACTATGTGGTGACGATGATGCTGTATGTGCTGTATCTGACATACGCTGTCGCTGCTGTGATGGTGATTATATCCGCTTTGCAGATATACATCAAGATGAACACAGGGGAAGATGGAGTTACCAAGTCCATACTGACGCTGATAGGAGCCTGTCTGTTTATGATAGGCGCATCCATCCTGTTCCCAGCATTCTTTGGTTACCAGATTTAAGACTCAACTGCAGAAGAGTATATCATGTGAAAGCGACAACACCTTTCTATATAATTATAATAAGGTGTTTCCAAACGAATCATTAACAAGTAAAACAAGAAAGAATGTTTAAGAAAACAACGAACTATTTGAAGAAGACCGCCAAGAGCGTTCTCTCTTCAGGACGCTTGAAGACATTGGCATTGATGCTCCTTGTGGGCGGTGGCATTGCCATGGCGCAAAACTCGGCAGGTGACTACACTGCAGGAACCACTGCCTTGACAACTGTGACAGAGGAAATAGCCAAATACGTGCCTATTGTGGTCAAGCTCTGTTATGCCATTGCAGGTGTTGTTGCCGTAGTGGGTGCCATCAGCGTTTACATCGCTATGAACAATGAGGAGCAGGATGTCAAGAATATCTTAGTCCTCCAAAAAGCGTTTGAAAAGACAAGAAAGCAAATGAAAGTAAATGCGCTAAGTATCAATGCTTTAAGCGATAATTTGAATTTTCCGATGTTTGCCAAGCTCACTCTTAAAAAGACATAAAAGACTGTTTCTTGTTTCCGTTTTGTTTCTCGTTTCTCGGTTTGTTTTCTTATCTTTACATCAGTTTTCCGAAGTAAGGGAAGAGAAAGAAAAGCAAATGTCAGCATAGGAAACCATATCTGACATGAACTTTCAACAAGAGGGAGAAAAACCCTCCAATGTAGCAGAATACAAAAACAAAATAACACTTTATACATTATGGCAAGACCAAAGAAACAAGTAAAGCTGAAAGAGCCGATAAAAATTCGGTTGAAGTCGCTCGCAGATGGCAACAAGAGCATCTATCTTGACATCTACTATAAGGGAGTGAGAAAGTATGAATATCTCAAACTCTATCTCGTTCCCGAAATCAATCCCATTTGCAAGGAACAGAACAAGCAGACTATGGCGGTTGCAGAACGCATCAAGGCAGAGCGCATCAAAGCCCTGCATGGTCACGGCATACAGGACTGGGAGACAGTAAAACAAGGCTCGATGCTTCTTACCACATGGATAAAGAAGTATTGTGAAGGTGGTGTCGGCATCAAGAAGTCAACGCTCCATTGCCGCGTGGAAATGCTGCACACCGTGGAGAAGTATCTTGACGAGACAAACAAAGGCTTCATTTCTCTTGAAGAGGTCAATGCGGAGTTCTGCCGTGGATATGTGAAGTTCTTGCGTAACTTCCCAAATTCCCATATCAAGTATGGCGAGCCAAGACCTATCAGTGAGAATACGGCAAGCCGATACCTCGGAATGTTCTCCACTGCTCTCAACAACGCTGTGCGACAAGGCATTATCCGTAACAACCCTATGAAAGAACTTGATGCACGTGAGCGCATCCAACCCAAGGATGGCAAGAAAGAGTATCTGACCATTGAGGAACTTCGTACCCTCATGGCTACGGACAGTTACCGCCCAGAGGTCAAGGAGGCTTTCATCTTTGCCTGTTTTACAGGATTGCGATTAAGCGACATGTATCGTCTTGCTCCGATGCACATCTTCAAGACCGCTGACGGAAAGGGCGAATACATAGATATGGAAATGCAAAAGACGGAGAAGCCAGTTATAATACCTCTCTCGGAAGAGGCTAAGCGGTGGTTGCCAAAGCCAAGAGGAAATGATATTCCTTTCTTTGACATACCAACCACACAGACCGTTATAGGCAGGGCTCTCCGCAAATGGGCGGAAGCGGCTGGCATTGAGAAGCATATCTCATTCCATTGTTCACGGCACACGTTCGGAACGATGATGCTCACGCTCGGTGCAGACCTTTTTACCACAAGCAAGCTGATGGGACATTCTAACATTCAGACCACGGAAATCTATGCTAAAATCGTGGATAAGAAGAAGGAGGAAGCCATCAATCTCATTGACGGTATGTTCACATAAATCATTGACAACGAAATTATATAGAGACATGACAATAACTATCAGACAAAAGGCACTTGCCAACGACAACATAAGCTTGTATCTTGACATCTACGATGGTGGCAAGCGCAAGTTTGAATTTCTTTTCCTCTATTTGTTGCCAGAGGTTGATGCAGAGACCAAAGCAAGAAACGAAGAAACATTGCAACGTGCTCACCAGATAAGGGCAGAGCGTATTCTTCATCCAGAGACCATCCCAGAGGTAGGTCACTTGATGATTGTGAAGGAAATCCCCAATGACGAGTCTCCAAAAGTATTGGACTGGATCCAGACTTACATCGACTGGATGAGCGACAATACAGACTACTCCAAGGCTATTGTTGACCAATCAAAGTATCTGAAATACCTAATGAGCGAGTTCCTTGCCAACAAGCGCATACCTCATATCACTCTGAGGAAGTTCGATAAGGCATGGTTCAAGGCTTTCTTCCTTTGGTTGAAGAACGACTATGTACCACAGAAGTATGTACGAGTTGAAGCCAAGCCTTTGTGTGAAGGCTCCCTTCACAATGTTCAACAGCGCATAGTGGCGGTGTTCAACAAGGCGGTCAAGTTCGGCAAGTTGATGGCTAACCCTTTCTACCAGTTGGAGAAGTCAGACATCTTTCCCAAGCCAAAGTCATCACATAAGCAGTATCTCACTCCCGATGAACTGAAAAGGTTCATGGCTTCAGATGAGAGAAGTCCAGGAGTTGCAGAGACACAAAAGGCTTTCGGTTTTGCCTGTCTGACAGGACTTCGTATCAGCGACATCAAGGCTCTGCGATGGAGTGACATCAAGAGAAACAAGGAAACGAACACGCTTGTAATCGTCCAAAAGAAAACCAAGGCTCTCAATGCCGTACCAATCGGCAATACCACCTTGTCATGGATGCCACCCAAAGGTGATGATGAATTTGTGTTCCACCTTCCTGCCAAGGCTAATGTGGATGCTGCCCTTAAAAGGATAGCCAAGAAGGTGGGCATTGAGAAGAATATCTCTTTTCACTGCGCCCGACATACATTCGGAATTTTGGTACAGGCGGTTACCGGCAACATTGAGACTACCAAGAAGCTGATGGGACACAAGTCGCTCAAATCCACCGCCATCTATGCAGATGTGCTGACGAATGAAAAGGTCAAGGCTGTTGACAACACGAAGAAAGCCTTTCGAGGTCGCAAACAACGTGAGGAGAACAAGCAAATACCGAGGACAAAGCGGACAGCAGCCACCAACACCCATCCACGCAGAATAACTTTTTTACAGGATAACAAGTAAACAGAACTTTTCAGGATAACAACCAGTTAATTTCACTTTTGTAGTCCCCATTTTTCGGGCAGGGATTTCTCTCTGTCTTGTGGGACTACACTTTCAAAACAAGCAGTACAACAAATCATAAACAATTAAATTACAGGATAATGAACAAAACTATCGACACCGAGACTCTTCTTTTGAAGGTAGAGTCACATGAGCACCGCATTGGGATAATGGAGAACCTACTCCGTGATGCCAAGCAAGTATTGACACTGGAGGAAGCAGCCTTATTCATGGGTATATCAAAGAGCAGTCTCTACAAGATGACACACAAGCATGAACTTCCGTTCTTTCGTCCCAACGGCAAGATTATATACTTTGAAAAGTCCGAGCTTTTGAACTGGATGCGCCAGAACCGCAGTATGTCCGAGGCAGAGACCAAGGCTGCAGCGACCAAGCACATGAGTGAACTTTGTAAATAGACATGGCGATGATGAAGGACGATATTTCCCATGAGGAGTACAGAAGCAAGTTGGCGAATGTCGCTAACCTTGCCGTGAGCTACATCAATACTGGCAACGGCTACTTTCGGATGCGTGACGCTTTCAATCAGCTTGCCGAACAATGCGGAGCCAACAAGGGCATCAATGATGAAGCAACTGTCGGGAGAAGAAAACTTCTTGCCCAGTCTGTTTGCATTGAGTGCATTTCACGATTAAGCAGCCACTCTAATGACAGGTTGCAAGGCGAGCTCTATGTTATCGCAGAGGACATTTCCACGAGGAGAGGACGGCACAGATGATTTTCTCTTTACTGAGAAAAACAGTCTTGCCAGTTATGGTTATAATATTCAAAATTCACGGAACATGGATAAACAAAAGATACATTACTGCTTCACGCTGTCCGATGTACAGATGGAGTATCTTCGCTGCAAGAAGTACAAGATTGACCGCATGGAATGCTTCATGTCTCTTGCCTCTCTTGCTGAACGTGAAACAACACTTGTTTCTATCAGCAAGACCCAACAAGTGGAAATCTTGTGTGGGCAATGTATGGTTGACAATACCCAACTTGCCAAACTCTGGGATAAAGACCGCAAGACCGTACCCAAACTTTTACAGGCTATGGAGGTTGTGGGCATTTCCTCTTCACAAAAAGTTGGAGACAACCGCATCATTACCCTGCATTCCCTCTCTGGTTGGTATGTGGACGGAAGATTTGTCAAGAACGGCTTTTCATTGAAACGCAATGCGGATGGCTCTACAATCATCCACGCGGAAGTTCCACAAGCAAGAGTAACTGTTACGACAACGGATGTTGATACAAAGTCGGACAAGGAAGATGGGCATTCTGCCAATGGAATATCCGATACTGACAACAAGGGCAATTCTTCTACTGGAGATATTTCTTCTTCCCTAAATTCGACTTCATCTAATGACAACAGAAGCGTGGGTAAGGTCGGAACGAATGGCAATCTTTCCGATGCTGTTACTGGTGGAATTTCCCCACAACAAAACTACTCCAGACAGTCTGTTGGCAATCCTTCTTCCATGCAGGAAGCAGATGCCAAACAGAATGAGGGAGAACACAACACATATCCACAGCATCTGGCAGAAGGACAAACACAACAGTCTAACGGTTCTAATGCCAATGGTTACAAGGCTAACAGCTACAATAACGGCAATCAATAGGCATACTGAGACTAATGAGCCACCATAGCGATAAATCATCCCAAAGGACGATTGACCGCCATAGGCTACCACCAAACTGTTATACGTTTAAGCAGTCTTGGGGACGGACGCTGTTAAAAGTGCCGTCATTTTATAGGTACTTTTCGAGAAATCCTTTTGTAATACAGAAGCCGTGTCCGTCTTTCTGTATTCCTAAAAGTTTCTCGGACTACTCGCAGGCTCGCAGTCGTGACCACCTTTGCAAGGTGCTTGTAATCATCCCATTTTAATCAGAGACAAGGACAAATGAGAAAGAAGAAAATCATAAGGAAACCGCCTACGGAAGTCCATACCTACCGATGTACGAAAGAAGAGTTGAAGCAGCTTCGGACGCTTGCCATGGAGTGTGGAATTAGTCTGAGCCGCTATGTCGTTGAGACTGGTTTGAAGCACCGTCCACGCATGAGGCTCACCAAGGAAGAGGTGGACGCTCTAAACTCTCTCGCCATCGCAAGGACGGATTTGATAAAAATCAGCAACGTGCTATCCAAGAAAACGGCTGAGGAAAAGGCTCGGTTCTTCAAGAATGAGAAGTTCATGCGTTGGTGGATTGATGCCGTTGCAGGACTTATCCAACATTGGTATAGCATTGAAGAGAATATCGCAACAAACGTACAGACCAAATCAAAGGAACAATTATGATTATGCTCGCAAAGGTCGTATCGTATGGAGGCAACTCCGTAAGGTACGCATTGGAAAAGGAGAATGCAAAGACGGTCAAGGTGAACAATATGCCCGATGGTCTTGACCCTACCGCCATCTGGTACATGATGAA
>ERZ780095.69-NODE-69-length-44227-cov-4.56081_pt1 | contig 44227 bp, 50 predicted proteins | sample MGYA00511574_ERZ780095 | MGnify/ENA primary metagenome ERZ780095 (study PRJEB29588, sample SAMEA2153837) | human gut metagenome | biome: human gut; feature: human-associated habitat; material: faeces | place: Denmark | collected 2008/2010 ...
CGTCTGATTATATATTAAAAAATAATAAGAATTTAGTAAAAGTCTTTATTTATGCACCTGTTGATTATAGAGTTCAAAATATAATGAAAAACTGTAATGATAGTTATGAAGATGCTATTAAGCAAATTAGAAAATCTGATTCTTCAAGATTAAATTATTATAGTGTAATCACTAACAAAGTTTGGGGTGATAAATCTAACTATGACTTATGTATAGATTCTCAAATTGGAAATGAAAATGCCGCAAAAGTAATATATGAATTTGTTAAAAAAAAGCAGATATAATCTGCGTGTAATTATTTTCTATATACAATTAGTTGTTCTGGCAATAAATATATTGTTTTGTTCTCTTCAATTAGTGTTTCTTTAGAACTTCCTAGTTTTATTGCTACTGTATCTAATGTATCCCCTAATTGTGTTACATACACTTCTACATTGCTTCTTGGAATTATAAGTATTTGATCTGGATATAAATAATCATATGTTTTTATTCCATTTACTTCTGCTAATGTATTTACATCTACATTATGTATACTAGCTATTTTATATAGTGTGTCTCCTTTTTTAACAACATAAGAATCAAAATTTTCATTTACTCTGGTTGGTACATTTATTTTATCTCCTGGTTTCAAGTTAGTTAAGTTATAATTATTAACCTTTAATATATCTTCAACGCTTATTCCAAATTTTCCAGCAATATCTGATAGTTGTTCATTTTGTTTAACTATATAAGTGTCCATACATATACCTCCTATTAGATTATATGCAAGAAGAAAAAATATTCATAAAAAAAATTGACTTTTATTGTCAATTTTTTTATACTTTGTTTTTACTAATTTCTAATTTTGTGATTATTTCTTTATTTTGGTTATTAAATTTTATTTTATAAGCACCATCACCATCATATAAGACATAAATATATTTTGTATATGACTCTCCTGCTTTTAGTTCTTGTGCAGAATCTATATTATCTTCAAAATATGCATTTATATTTTTTGCCGTCTTGTTAAAAGGAGTATAAACTTCATATACTAGTGGACTTAATTTAGAAGATTTGTTACCTATATTAGTAATGGTTATTGGTATTTTTATTGCTTGTGTTTCATTGATGCCTGTAATAGTATTTTCTACTGGGACAAATTCATATTCACTGCCAAAACTAATTACTAAATCATCAAATACAAACTTCTCATCAAATCCAATTACATCCTCACTTTTTTCTATTTCTTCTTTTGCTTTTTCTTTTAGTGATGATATTTCAGTATCTAAATCTGCCATTCCTACAATAAAGGCAATTAAAAATGGAAACACTACAAATAAGAATGCTGGTATCATTAAAAGTAACACTATTCTAAAATCTTTCTTTTTACTTGAAGTATATGGCCTGTTTATATCATTTTGATTAATTGATGAAGTAGATTCTTCTTCTATTCTTCCTCCACATCCTGGACATACGTTATCACTTTTTGTGATTTTTCTACCACAATATTTACAATATTCTTTCATAAAGATACACCTCTATAATAATATTTTATATGCATACATTATATCATTTTTTTACAAAAAGAAAAAGAGGTATTACCTCTTATGATATAAATCCGTTGTTTTGTAAGAATTTTTCAAATTCTGCTTTTTCAGTATAACCTACCTGTGCATCAACAATTTTTCCTTCTTTTACAATTAATACAGTAGGTGTTCCAAAGTTTTTACCATTCTCACCAAATAGACTTTCATCTTCATCTAAATCAATAATTGTATTAAATTGATCTTGTGTTAAATTATCAGTATTTAAATAATGGAATACTACATCGTGTTCAGCAATAATTTGTTTTACTATTGGCTCTTGTTTTTGACAGAAAGCACATCCAGGTCTTGCAAGATAAATAATTTCTGCAGATTCTCCATTTAATAATGTGGTAAATTCGGTCATTCCAATTTCTTCTAATTCTACATCTTTACTATTTGACTTACAATATTTTAATTCAGAAGCAAAGAATGATCCTCCAATAACTATAATTATTGCTAATACCGCTATAATGATTCCTTGTATTTTTTCTTTTTTTGTTCCATTTTGTTCTTTCATAACAAACCCTCCTAAAAACTTATAAGTTAATTATACCATAGCATTTGCTAAATCAGTGAAAAAATCTAATATTTTCTCTAAAATTTCACAGAAATCAGTTAATAATTTATCTATACTGTTGGTATTTTTATTTTTTTTCGTACTTTTTTTTGAGGTTTTACTTTTTGAAGTATTTTCTTTTTTTGTTTCGGTTTCGCTATTATCAAGTGACCAAATGCCTTTTTTTGATGTTTTTGCTTTTTCTTCTACATCTTTTAATTCATCTGTATATTGATATTTTCCATATAGATAAGCAACTTTAGCATATCCTTTTTCTATTAGGGTCTTCTGTAATAGTACATCATCTACATAAACCCAAACTAAATGTCTTTTATATTTATCTGTTTTATCACTACCCGAATCATACTCTATAGTGATTTTTTTTGCGTTTTTAAGGGCATTACAAGTATATTCACTTGCTTCTTTTCCATATGGTTCTACTCCCTTGGTTGGATGAACAGACTCTGGAGTATCTATAGCTAGAAACCTTGCTTTTATTTCTTCTTTATTTAATATAAACCTTGCAGTATCACCATCTACACATTTGCTTAATTTCACTTCTTTTTTTGCTAAGGCAAATATAGAGGTTGGATATAGAGTTAGTAACATACATAATATTGTTATTAACATATATAATTTCTTTTTCATACTATCAACACCTATTCTAATTAAATTATACCACGAAAAAAAGAGATTTTCATCTCTATATAATTACTTATTCTCTTTTTTTTCTTGTTTTCTTTTTTCACGACATGGTTTACATCTTTTAGGTTCATTATTGAAACCTTTTTCAGCATAGAAAGCTTGTTCCCCAGCTGTAAAGATGAATTCTTCTCCACAGTCAGTACATTTAATAACTTTGTCTTTGTATTCTGGCATATTTTCCTCCTTACTTAATATTAGATCTTCTTGAACTAGTTATTTCTATTAAATATTAATTAAGAGAGAATAATTGTCAAATCAAGACCAGTGATAAATCACATATTAATTATATCACATTATAATATTATATGTAAAAGTTTTGTTTTAGTACTTTACACTTGTTTACTATTCTTTTTCGATTACAAATTTATCATTTTTATAATCTATTAAATATGTAGAGTTAGGTTTAATTTCATTATTTATTATCATGTTAGATAGAAGTACTTCTACTGTTCTACCTACTAATCTTTTAAGTGGTCTTGCACCAAACGCAGGATCATATCCATTTTCTACTAGATAATCTTTTGCACTGTCGCTAATATCTAATTTAATATTATCATCTTTTAGTCTTTCTTCTATATCTTTAATTATTTTTATTAATATCTTAGAAATAGCTTCTTTATCAAGTGGATTAAATACAATTATTTCATCTACCCTATTTATAAATTCTGGTCTAAAGTGATGTTTTACTTCATTCATAACTTCCTCTTTATGACCATCTAGTATATGTTCACTACCAAGGTTAGATGTCATTATTATAATTGTATTTTTGAAGTCTACTGTTCTACCGTTTGAATCAGTTACTCTACCATCATCTAGTATTTGAAGTAATAAGTTTAAAACCTCTGGATGTGCTTTTTCTATTTCGTCAAATAGTACTATACTGTATGGATTTCTTCTTACTGCCTCTGTTAGTTGACCGCCTTCTTCATATCCTACATATCCTGGTGGAGAACCTATAAGTCTTGATACACTGAATTTTTCCATATATTCACTCATATCAATTCTTATCATATGCTTTTCATCATCAAATAATTCATATGCTAGTGTTCTAGCAACTTCAGTTTTACCTACACCAGTTGGTCCTAGGAATATAAATGAACCAATTGGTCTATTAGGATCTTTTATTCCACTCCTACTTTTTATTATAGCATCACTAACTAATGTTAGTGCTTCATCTTGTCCCATAACACGTTTTTCCATATTTTCTTTTAAGTGAAGTAATTTCTCTTTTTCACTACTTATTAATTTACTTACTGGAATGTTAGTCCATTTAGATATAACTGTAGCAATGTCATTAGCTGTTACTGTATCACTAAGTATTTTATTTTTCTCTAGATTAGTTAATTCCTCTAATTCTTTTTCTAGTCTAGGTATATCACCATGTCTTAATTTAGCTGCAGTTTCTAGATCATATTCATTTTCTGCTTGGTCTAATTCAAACTTAGCTTTTTCTATTTCCCTTTTTTTAGCTTTTATTTTATCATTGATGTTTTTTTCTTTATCCCAAGCTTCTTTTAGTTCTTTCTCTTTTGCTTGCATATTAACAAGTTTTTCACTAATATCATTTACTCTTTTAATAGAAATATCATCTTTTTCTTTTTTTAGTGCTTGTTTTTCTATTTGTAATCTCATGATATCACGTGTTAATTTATCTAGTTCAGTTGGAACTGAATCCATTTGAACTCTTATAGTTGCGCAGGCTTCATCTACTAAGTCTATTGCTTTATCTGGTAAAAATCTATCTGTGATATATCTATTAGATAATGTTGTTGCGGCAATTAACGCTTTATCTTGGATAGTAACACCATGATGTATCTCAAATCTTTCTTTTAGTCCTCTAAGTATTGTAATTGTATCTTCTACTGTTGGTTCTGAGACTTTAATTTTTTGAAAACGTCTTTCTAGTGCTCCATCTTTTTCAATATATTTTCTATATTCATTTAATGTAGTTGCTCCTACAACATGAATTTCACCACGAGCAAGCATTGGCTTTAATATATTAGATGTATCCATTGCTCCTTCTGCACCTGTACCTACAATCATGTGTATTTCATCAATAAACATGATTATATCTCCATTACTTTTTTTAATTTCATTTAAAACATTTTTTAATCTTTCCTCAAACTCACCACGGTATTTGGCTCCCGCTACTAAGCTAGCCATATCTAGTTCCCATATTGTTTTACCTTTTAGGCTACTTGGTACATCTCCTTTTACTATTCTTAGGGCAAGACCTTCTACTATTGCAGTTTTACCAACACCTGGTTCACCGATTAGTACTGGATTATTTTTTGTTTTTCTAGATAAAATCCTAGTAATACTTCTGATTTCTTCATCACGTCCTATTACTGGATCAATTTTTCCTTTTTTAACGTCCTCAGTAATATTTCTACCATATTTACTAAGTACATTTTCTTCTTTTTGTTCTTGATACATATTTCTCACCTCTTAAGTATAATTATACTCATTTTTTAGCACTTGTCAATAGAGAGTGCTAAATTCGACAAAATATGCATCAAAAAAGTAGAAAAATTAATTTCTACTTTATATTTTATCTTCTTGCAACATCTAATTTTACTTCTATTCCATTAATATTGAATTCTTCAGTTAAGTCATTTCTTTCATCTATTTGTTCTGCAAGAGTATCTTTCATAATCATGTCCCTATACTCTTCTATTGCTTCTTCAATTTCATCATTATGACTATAATAGATGTTTATTCTATCTACTATGTTGAAGTCTTTATTTTTTCTTAGTTGTTGTATTTTGCTTATTAATTCTCTTGCAATTCCTTCATTAATTAAATCTTTATTTAATGTTGTATTAAGTACTATGAAGTTATTTCCTTCATGTGTTGAATTGAATCCTTCTTTTGAAGTTATTCTAACATCTAACATGTCATAAGTAATTGTAATTTCTTTACCATCTAAGTTAATTTTAACTTCGTTTCCTTCTTCAAGATTCTTTATATCACCATAATTAAAGTTCTTAACATAACCTTGGAATGACTTTATTGAGGAACCTAATAGTGGTCCACATACTTTAAAGTTAGGTTTTACTTCATAATTCATATAAATGGATAAGTCATCTACAAACTTAATTTCTTTAACATTTAATTCTTCTTTAATTAGTTCTGTTAAGTCTCCAATTATATTTTTATTTTTACCATCTAATATAGCTTCACTTATTGGTTGTCTTACTTTAATTTTTGCTTCTTCCCTTACATTTCTTCCAAGTGATATTAAATCTCTTACTAAATCCATTTTTTCTTCTATTTTTTCATCTATTAATTTATCATCACATTTAGGGAATTTTGCTAGATGAACGCTTTCTTTATTAGTAAGTGCAGTATAGATTTCTTCTGATATGAAAGGTACTACTGGTGCTATTAGTTTTGTAAGTCCTACTAATACATCGTATGTTGTTTTATAAACTGCTTTTTTACTAGTATCTAAGTCATGTGCCCAGAATCTTCTTCTATTTCTTCTTATATACCAATTTGATAAGTCTTCTGAGACAAAGTCAGTAATACTTCTTACAACTTTATTTAAGTCATACTCTTCATATGCATCTGTTGTGTATTTTACTAATTTATTATATTTAGATAATAACCATTTATCTATTTCTTCTAAATCATCATATTTAACTTTTAAGCTTCTTGCATCAACTTCATCTGTATTTGCATATAGTGCAAAGAAGTTATATGTGTTTTTTAATGTATTGAAGAATTTAGAATAAACCTCTTTTAATCCGTCTTCATCAAATTTAGTTGGTGTCCATACAGGTGATACATAAGGTAGGTACCATCTAATTGTATCTGCGCCATATTCTTCAATTAAGCTAAATGGTTCAACTGAATTACCTTTTGATTTATGCATTTTCTTTCCATACTTATCAAGTAGTAATTCGTTTACTAATACATTTTTATATGGAGATTTTCCTGTTACAAATACTGAAATTACTAAAAGTGAATAGAACCAACCACGTGTTTGATCTATTCCTTCTGCAATAAAATCTGCAGGGAATTGTGTTTGCCATAGTTCTTTGTTCTCAAATGGATAATGATATTGTGCAAAAGGCATCGAACCTGAGTCAAACCAACAGTCAATTACATCTTTAACACGAGTCATTACTCCACCACATTCTGGACATTTTATATGTACATCATCAACATATGGTCTATGAAGTTCTATTGATTCATCAATGTTTTCAATTGCTTTTTCTGCTAGTTCTTTACGTGAACCTATCATTTCATCATGACCACAACTACATCTCCATAATGGAAGTGGTGTACCCCAATATCTACTTCTTGAAATTGCCCAATCATTTAAATTTTCTAGCCAATTACCAAATCTTTTTTCTCCAACATATTCTGGAAACCAATGAACAGTTTTATTTGCTTCTATTATTTTATCTTTTATTTTAGTCACTTCTAAATAGAAACTTGGCTTTGAATAATATAGAAGTGGTGTATCACATCTCCAACAATGTGGATAGTTGTGTACCATTCTTTGTTTTTTAAATAGTTTATCATTTTCCTTTAAGTATTTAATTACTACTTCGTCGGCATCAAATACTCTCATACCTTTCCATGGACCATCTGTATAACATCCATCTTCTCCAACTGGATTTAAGTAAGGTAATCCATATTTTTTGCCAACATTTGCATCATCAGCACCAAACGCAGGAGCTAAGTGCACTATACCAGTACCATCTTCCATAGTTACATAATTATCACATGTAACATAGAAAGCATGTTTATCTACACTTAAGAATGGTAGTAATTGTTCATATTCAGTATATTCTAGATCACTACCCTTATATGTTTCAAGTATTTCATAGTCATCACCTAAAACTTTATTCGCAAGTTTTTTTGCAACTATAAAATTATAACCTTGTGATGAAGCTTTAATATATTCTTCGTTTGGATTAACACAAAGTGCAACATTTGCTATCAATGTCCAAGGTGTTGTTGTCCATACTAAGAAGTATGTATTTTCTTCATCTTTTTTCTTCATTGGAACTATTACTGTATCAACAGATATTTCTTTATATCCTTGTGCTACTTCATGAGAAGCAAGTCCTGTTCCACATCTTGTACAATATGGAAGTATTTTAGCACCCTCATAGAATAATCCTTCATCAAAGAATTTCTTTAATATCCACCACTCTGTTTCAATATAATTATTGTCATATGTTATATATCTATTTTCTAGGTCAATGAATTGTCCCATTTTAGTTGTAAGATCTGCGAAAGCTTTTTCATTTTCCCAAACAGTTTTACGGCATTCTTCATTAAATTCTTTAATTCCGAATTTTTCAATATCAGTTTTATCTTTAAATCCTAGTTTCTTTTCTACTTGCACTTCTACTGGTAAGCCATGAGTATCCCAACCTATTTTTCTTAGAACTCTTTCACCCTTCATTGTATGGTATTTACAAAATGCATCTTTTAAGAATTTTGCTACCATATGATGAAGTCCAGGCATACCATTCGCAGTTGCAGGTCCATCATAGAAGACAAAGTCTTTAGTTCTTCCTTCTATACATTTATCTAGAATGTCCATTTTTTTCCAATTTTCATTAATTTCATCTTCTACTCTGCTTACTTTTTCTTTTGAAAGTTCTTTAAATATTTCCTTCATAATTCCCTCCTTAAATTAAAAAAACTCGTTCCTTGCAAAAGGACGAGTTACCGTGTTACCACCTTAATTCATAGTTAAACTATGCACTTAAAACTATAACGCGTTACCGTTTTTATCTTATCCATAAAACGCACTTGAAAGTGATCTTAATTAAGCTATCTTTGTCTATTTTCACCATACTAGACTCTCTTTTAAAGAATTACTTAATTACGTCTTTCGCATTTGCTTTCAACATTATTAAATATAGCATAATTATTTTAGTATTTCAATAATTTAGGTTATTTTATTAATCATTCTGCTTAGAAATTAGTCTTTTTGTGAATTCTTTCATCATTACTTTAGTTGTTTCTTTACTTGACTGTATTAGTTCATCATTTCTTTGTTCTACAACTAATAATTCTGGTGTGTTATAACCCATTAAATATAGGTAGTCTTTATCATTAATATGCATTTTGTCTAAGCATAGGAACTCACCTGTATATTTTCCTAAATTTATATTTTCTAAATTTTCCATATGATATTCTCCTTCACGTTAGTTAGAATACCACAAATATTTATATTTAACAAGAATAATTTTTGTTACTAATATACATTATATTAATGGTGATTATATGTATTATGTAAATACTTTCTTTTTATTTTCTATCCTTGGACATTTTATAGAAAACTTCTTTTACGTTACAAAAGATAGTGGAATTTTCTTTGGATGGTGGACTCCTATTTATGGAATTGGTGTTTGTATTGTTATATATTTATATAAACTTGTAAATAAAACATTTAAATTAAATAAAATTTCTAAACCTATTATTGTATTTTTAATTGGTTTTATAATATTATCTTTTATGGAACTTATTAGCGGTATTTTAATAGAAAAGTTATTTAGAGTTACTTTTTGGGATTATAGTAATGGACCCTTTTCAATATTTAGATATACTTCATTTAAAATGTCTTTTATTTGGGGAATATCTTCACTTTTAATTATCTATATAATTAAGCCAATTTTAGATAAATTTATAACAAAAATTCCTAGACCTGTAAGCTATGTTTTAATAACCCTTTTTACAATAGATGCTTTTTTAACATTTAGTCCGTATTTAGTAAAATAAGCTATTATTCTTATAAACAAAAAAAGAGCTTACGCTCTTGATACATATTTTCCATCTGCAGTTGATACAAGAATTCTTTCACCTTCACTAATAAACATTGGAACTTTTATAACCATTCCTGTTTCTAGTTCAGCATCTTTCATTGCAGTTGATGTAGTATTTCCTTTAACACCTGGATCTGATTTAGTTATAAGGTATTCTATTTTATCTGGTAAAATTACTCCTACAACTTCTCCCTCATAGAAAGAGATAATTACTTCTAAGTTTTCTTTTAAGAATTTAGCATTATCTCCAAGTGAAGATTTATTAAGTTCAATTTGGTCATAAGTTTGCATATTCATAAAGTAATATGTATCACCTTGACTATATAAGAATTGCATGTTTTGTTTTTCAACACGTGCAGTTTCTATTTTTACTCCAGCATTAAATGTAATTTCTGTAGTTGCACCAGTTCTTATATTTTTTAATTTAGTTCTAACAAAGGCTGAACCTTTACCTGGTTTAACATGTTGAAATTCTACTACTGTATAGATATTGTTGTCTATTTTAACTGTCATTCCATTTTTTATATCATTTACATTAATCATTGTATATTCTCCCCTTTCTTTTGGGATTGTTTCTTATTTTCGTTTTTTCTTTTTTATTTGAATCTTTTGATTCACTTGTGTTTAATTTTTTTATTGTCGATTCTCTTAGTCTTACATTAGTTATTTTTTCCACTTATAAACTCCCTGAATTTTTATAACTATTTCTTTTCTTTATGTGTTGTATGTTTTTGACATTTTGGACAATATTTGTTTAATTCTAAACGATCAGTTGTATTTTTTACATTCTTGTCTGTACGATAGTTTTCTGAACTACAAACTGTACATACTAGAGTTTTATTTTGTCTATTTCCTACCTTTGCCATTATTATCCCTCCTCGTTTTCTATTGGTATTATACCAGATAATTTGGATTTTGCCAAAAGTTTTTTAACTATTATTGTATATTTCGAAGAATTTATTGGAAATTAGCCTAGTTAAACGATGATTTAGGTAGCTTCTTCCCCTAGATTTACTGTTTGGATTTACCAAATCTGGAGATGTTACTGTAATACTAATAACAGGATCTTTTGTAGGTGCATATCCAACAAATGCATTTGATAGTGTTTCTGTATCGACTTTACCATCTAAATCTGTATCTAGAAATGATTCACTGGTTCCTGTTTTACCACTACCATCTTTCATATTTCCCATTATATTTTTACCAAGTCCATATTTTATAACTGCCCTTAGACCTTTTTGTACTCTTTCTATGTATTCATCTTTAACATTTACCCTGTTTAGTACAATTGGATCAACTTCATACATTAATTCACCTAGTTCATTATTACTACTACTAGAATAAACGCTTTTTAATAAATGGGGCTGATACCTTACTCCATTTGATGCAAATGTATTAATATATTGAGATAACTGCATTGCGGTATATGTATCATATTGGCCTATCGCAAAGTTAAGTAATAAGTCTGAACTATAGTTTTTTCCTATGTTACCAACACTTTCTACTGGTAAGTCTATTCCTGTTTTTACACCCAAACCAAATTGTTTAAATATATCTCTATATGCATCAAATGATTCTTTTTTTGCTTGCCATTTTCCATTATATGTATAGTTATAACCATCTACCTTCATCGCGGTTTTAAACTGATAAATATTTGAAGAATAAGCAAGAGCATCTATATCATTAATTCTTCCTAGAGTCTTCCATGAGCATTTTTTTGGTTTCATATATATTTTAATACAAGAATCATTCATTCTCTCTCCCATCTTTATGGCAGATGTATTGTATCCTACTAACATAGATGCACCCTTAACTACACTCCCTGGTGTCATCGGATTAGTTACTATACCACTAGTAACATCATATACTTTATATTCTTTTCCACTTTTAACTACTTGTTTCCCACTCATTGCAAGTATTTCACCTGTATTTGGTTGTTGTATTACAACATAACTTCTATTATAGTAATCAGTCGCAGGCTCTTTTTTTGCTTTTACAACCTCTTCTTCTAGTATAGCTTCTATTTCTTTTTGAAGCTCTATATCTATTGTTAGTACAATGTCATTACCTCTTTTGCCTTCGGTTTTTAAAACTAGGTTGTTATTCTCTAGTTTATAAGTTGCTTTCTCACCCTTTAATATATCTTCATATTGTTTTTCTAGATAACTTACTCCTACTTCATCACTTAACAAATAGCCTTTACTTAAATATTCTTTTTTGTCTTCTGCACTTATTGTTGAAACATTTCCTAAAATAGTTCTAAAAACATCTCCATATGGATAAACTCTTGTCCATTTATATGATACATCAAATCCAGATAATTTATCTTTGTGTTCTGCGATGTATGCCATTTCTTCATCTGTTATGCTTTCTTTTTTTATTATTTTTTCTTGATAAGAATATCCCTTATTCATTAGGTAGTAAATATATGCAGATTCTTTATCCAAATCATTGTATGAAGATAATTCCTCATCTGTAATTCTATCTAGTTTTATCTTTCTTATTTCTTCCATATTTAATTTTCTATTTTTTAATTTATTCCACTCTTCATCTGTGATTTTTTTATTCGCAAGAGTCTTGTTTTGCTCTATCCAAAACTCTTTAAGATTAATTTTATCTAGTTTATAGTAATCAACGTCTATTACTTTAGATATTTTATATGCTAGATCTATTTCTTCCTTAGAAGTTATTTTTTTAGGTTTTTTATATAAAATAACTGGAATAGATTTATTATCTACTAATAGCTTATGATTTCTATCATATATTCTTCCTCTAGGCGGTGTATCGCCATATACTGTTGAAGATGTTAAAACCGATAAGTTTTTTGTATATATTTCTTTATCGACTATTATTATTCTAAATAGGTTGATTGCTATAAAGGCAAATGATAATACAACTATCACCTCTAAAAATGTAAATCTTTTATCTTCTATAGATTTATTATTCTTTTTTAATTTATTTTTTCTAAACATATTATTCACCACTATTAGTTTGCCTAATATTTTAAAAGTTATTTCATATAATTTTATAGGAGGAATTTTATGTACGAAATTATAATAAGAGATTATGTAAATAAGTTAACTGAGGATGATATAATTCAATATTCAAAAAGAAAAAATATTAGTTTAAATGATGATGAAGTTAAAGTATTATATTTATATGCAAAAAATTATTGGAGAGAATTTTATAGGGGAAATCCTAATGATTTAATTTTGGAATTAAAAGAAAAATTAAGACCTCAAGTGTTTGATTCTTTATATAAAATTTATACAGATTTAAAAGATAAATTGAATTGATTTATCTTTTTTATTGTAACTTATTAATTAATTATTATTTAAGAAGTTCATTACTAAATCAATTAATATTTCCTTTTCTTTAGGATTAGACTGCGCTATAAGTAGTGTAATTGCAACAAGTGTATTATTATCTATAACTTGTCCATTTTCATTATAAAGAATATTGTAGAATTCTAGAAAATATATAAATAGTGTGGCAGCTATTCTTTTATTACCATCAATAAAAGTATGATTTTTTGTAATTAAATATAAGAAATTAGCTGCTTTTTCCTCTATAGTAGAATATAAATCCTTACCATCAAAAGATTGATATATAGTACCTATAACTTCTTTTAAACCTTCATTTCTTTCTAGTGCAAATAAATTGCTATCACTATTAAATTTAAGTTTACCAATTATATTCATACAATCTTCATAGGTAACTTGTTTATCATTTTTAGTACCCATTGGTTTGGTTATTCTTTTATGATCATAATCGTCAAGTAAACTTAGGGCACTTGAATAGTTATTTATTACTTTAATTATTTCCCAAGCTTCACTACCTTTTAATTCGGCATCCATTCTTCCTGCAATATCTATTAATTTAATTGTTTTTTCAAGATATTCTAATCTTTTTTGATTAACTGCATATCCTTTAATCATATAATCTTTTAAAACTTTTGTTGCCCATTTTCTAAATATAACACCATTTTTAGATTTTACACGATAACCAACACTGATTATCATATCAAGATTATAATAAATTAATTCTCTGGTTTGACTTTTGTCCGATATTGCACCATGTTTAGTGGTATGTGCAAATTTTGCACATACCTCATTTTTATCTAATTCATTATCTTTAAAAATATTGTTTATATGTCTAACAATAACCGTTCTATCCCTGCTAAACAACTCTGCCATTTGCTCTAGTGATAACCATACGGTTTCATCTTTCATATTTACTTCTAATTTTACTTCTTGATTTTCAAATAATATTATTTTGTTTTCTCTCATGTTTTTTTCTCCTTTTCTATTACTTCTATTATAAATATTACACATATATTTATTTTTTCCTAAAAAAGTTCCAAAAAAAAAAGCACTTTTTAAGTGCTTTAGATGTTTTCTAGTTTCTCCTTTAATTCTGGATCAAACTCTTTATTTTTAATCATTTCTATTTCTTCTTTATATGGTGGATATTCTCCTACCCATGGTGTTTCAAGTATTTTAGGAATATCTTCAATTCTTTTATTATAAATAATATTTATTAAAGCATCAAAACCAATGTAACCAAATCCTATATTTTCATGTCTATCTTTTCTAGCTCCTTTAGGGTTCTTACTATCATTAATGTGAATGCATTTTAAATAAGATAGTCCTACTTCTTTATCAAATTCATCAAGTAATAAATCAAAATCTGCAACATCATAACCAGCATCATTTAAATGACATGTATCCATACATACACCAATTCTATTTTTATTATTGACACCATTTATTATTCTTTTTATTTCATTAAAGTTACTGCCTACTTCAGTACCTTTTCCTGCCATTGTTTCAAGAAGTATTGTCACATTATTATCTTCAAATGAAGTATTATCTAAAATAGTATTTAAACCATTTATTATGTTTTCTATACCAGTATCTATTCCACATCCAACATGACTTCCCGGATGAAGAACCATATATTTAATACCTAACTTATCACAGCGTTCTACCTCTTCAGTTAAAAATCTTATTGAAAAATTGAACTTATCTTCTTCTTTTCTATTAGCAAGATTTATTATATATGGAGCATGTACTATTACTTTTGAATAATCAATATTATTTGATTTCATTAAAGTTAATGCTTCTAAAGTTAATCCATCATTAATACTACATCTATTAGTATTTTGTGGTGCCCCTGTATAAAACATAAATGTGTTTTCTCCATATCCAAGAGCTTCTTTTAAACTACCTAGTAGTTGTGTTTCTTTATTGAAAGATACATGAGATCCTATTATTAACATATTTATCACCAATAAGAGTATATCAAAATTTAAGCAAAAGAAAAAGGTCTAAATTAGACCTAAGCTTTCTAATCAAAATACCAGGTGCAGACATTTTCTCCTATTGTTGTTTTCATTTTTTCTTCTGTAATTTTTTTATCACCACTAGGTGCAACTGCTTTAGCATCGCTCGATGTACCTCCACTGATTGCATAATCACTGTTGCTCATATAAATTGTACCTTTACCATCTTCATTTACAGAAATGTATCCTATTGCGTCATTAAATGAGCCTCTTTCCAATTCCATTTTGGCATATTTTGTGCCTTTTGGAGTAGTATATTCGGCTATTGATACATAACATGGAGCTATGCTACCAGTCACTCTTTGAGAACTTGCTATTGTTTCCACATTTTCAACTGCAAGCTTTGCAGCACTTTCAAAGGCCTTTTTTCTTGATGACCTAATTACATTTTGAACTGCTGGTACTGCAATCATTAGTAATACTCCTAATATAACTATAACGGCTAATAATTCAACTAATGTGAATCCTTTTTTATTTGTTTTTTTCATCTCTATCTTCCTTTCTATCTTATGTATTAATACTATCACAAAAAAGTTTTTCAGTCAATTGCAACAATTAATAAATTGACAATATTTATATTATTTTGTTGTGCTAGGCTTTGCTTCAATTATTTTATTATATTTATCATTTCCATTTAACTCGTTTAATTCAACACCACTAATTTCCATTTTTCCATCTGTTAATGTGATATAATATTTATATTTTTTTTCGGTTTCTTCCTTAACAATCTCTACTTTTGAATCAGTTCTATTATATTGAGCACCATAAGGTGAATCTTTTATTTCATTTCGTGTATCTAGCTTATCAAGCGTTCTGCTATTGCAAGCTTCAAAGCCTTTTGTTAAGAGACAATTCTTAGCTTTTTCTGCCATATCTTTTGCATCTGCGATCATTTGATCCTTTTTATTTTTTTCTAGTGTTATTGTTACATTTGGTATTGCAAAGGCTAGTATTACTCCTATTATTCCTATTACTAATATTAACTCAATTAGTGTAAACCCTTTTTTATCCATTTAAGCAGCCTCCGTTTCCAGTAGAAAAATCAACTTTTCCATTAGTTATTTTAACTTGGTTTCCATTTTCATCTTTAAGCACTACATTACAAGTTACAATTTTATTTTCTTCATCATTCCTACATATAACTGTTGAATCTTTAGTACAATATTCTTTACCAAATGGTGATTTTCCGAGTTCAGTAATTTCTTTCAATGATTTATCATTTATATCGATTCCTATTGTATCACTTTCATACATTTCCTTTGCTTTACTTGCAAATGTTTCTGCATCTGATATCATTCTGTTTTTATTTGTACTTTTTACTACGTTTGTTATAGAGGGTACTGCTATTGACAATACAACCCCTAATATAATAATAACTGCTATCGTTTCTACTAATGTAAATCCTTTATTATTTTTCACTATCATCACCTAGTATAATTATACAATTTTTAAATAAAAAAAAATAGTCATAATTGGCTATTTTTGTAACATATTTAATAAATTTATTTTAAACATATCTTTTTCTGGATTTGATTTAGAAATCATAACACCTTTATAAGTAGATAATTCTGCTCTATGAGCTTCATCTAATATTCCTTCTGGAGTTATATTTGTAAGTAATATAATGTTTTTGTCATCATATACAGTGTAATGAAGTCTTATTTCACCATGAACTTTTGCAAATAATTCATCTGTAGGAAGTTTTAATTCATAGTCTTTAGTTTTCTCTTTTTTATTTACACTTACTACTTCTCCTAAGAAATTACCATTTCTCATTTCTGGATAATATTCAAATGTTAATTTTTTATAAGCAAGCATGTTATACTTTCTTACTGTTCTTTCTTTTTTTCTAAAGTCATTCTCATTAAGGTATTCAAAAATATATCCTTGTTTCATTTGTATTCAACCCCCTAAATTCTTTTATTACTGGAACCCCTATTTTCCAAATGTGTCTGTATTATAACATAAAAATTGAACTTTGTCAAATCTTTGTTTGATTTTTTTTAACTTCTTACTTTTATTATATGAAAAAAATAGTAAAGTATGCCTTTACTATTGTTACTATTACATTGTTTTTGCAGGTTGTTCAACTAGCTGTTCAGCTATAGGATCTTGCGCATTAAGTACTCGTGCTTTCATTCCTTTTAGACTGTTAATTTGATTTTGTAATTCAGTCCTTTTATCTATTCTTCCTTGTTTCCACTGTTGATATTTTTCTATTGCATTAGATGGAATACTTCTAATTTTTTCTACTTTGTTATTAATTATATCAGTTGTTTTTTCTACATAATTTTTTACTGATATGCCTGCTTCTAAGAATGCTTTTTCTATTTTTAAATCTATATTAGTTAGTTTTAGCGTATCTATTACTTTTTTTGATACTATTCCCAGTTTTGATGATTTTGTTGCTTCTGGTTGTCTAGGATTAAAGTTTAGTATGTTATCACTTTCATACTGGGCTTCTTCAACAGTTCTTTTGGCTTCTTTGGCTTTTTTGGATTCCGTTATTTTTTGTTCATACCTTTCTCTTTGTTCTGTAAATCTTTCTATCAATTCGGATGTAAAATTTTCTATATTGTCTCTTGTTGTTTCAAGCATATAACCGGCACTTATTGCAGCAGAAGCTAATTTTTCTTTTATATCTGCAGCAGTAGGAATTTTACTTTTAACTGCAACTCCTAATTGACATAGTCTTGCTTTTGCTTTCTGTACTGTATTAAATTTTAATTTAGAATCCTTTTCTTCTTGTATAGGTTGTTTTTCTTCTACAATTTTTTCTTCTTTTGAAGTTTCTTTTATTTCTTCTTTTAATGCGGCTATATTAGCAAGTGCTTGTTTAAGTATGTCAGCCGCTCCTTTTTCCTTTTTTAGTTCATTACTAAGTTTTTCTATCTGTTCTTGTATTTTGGTTATTCTCTCTTCTGATCCTTCTATTTCGGCAGTTATTTTTTTTATTAATTCATTTAATGTGTCCATTTTATCACATCCTATTACGAAAATATAATATTTACTATTTCAAAGATATTTTGTCTGATTTTAGGATCCTCAATATCTATTAATTTATCATATCCTTCTTGATCTTTTATTACTTCAGATGCATATACATCTGCGTTTTCTATAGAACTGTCTACTGTATAAACCACATACTTTCTATCATCTATATTTACTACTTTTAATACTGTTGCTTCTTTTAAAATTCCATCTATTTCAATTTCAAATTTTTGATTTTCCATTTGTATCACTCCTCTTTATCCTATAAAGATAATAACACATATTTTTAGCAAAATCAATTTTTTTAAAAGAAAAAGAGGCTATCTTGCCTCTATTATTAATTTTATTGCAGTTCTTTCTTCTCCTTCTATTGTTATATCAGAGAATGCTGGTATGCATATTAAGTTTTTACCTGATGGTGCAACAAATCCTCTTGCAATAGCAATTGCTTTAATTGCTTGATTAAGAGCTCCTGCACCTATTGCTTGTATTTCTACAGTACCTTTTTCTCTAAATACATTAGCTAGTGCTCCCGCAACACTATTAGGATTTGATTTGCTGGATACTTTAAGTGTTTCCATAATTATTAACTCATTCCTTTCTACACTAAATTATATTAATCTATTTGTAAAAAAGAACCTTAATTATTATCTTACTTTTTGTTCACTTTGAGTACTAAAAATATTGTATCCAATCTTGTTTTTACTAGCAGGTGTAATTATTCTTGTTTCAGTATTAATATTTACTGAAGATTTTGAATTGCTTATTCCTACATAAGTTCCATCATATGTTATTTTAGATGTTGCTAATGATACTGGTTGCTTACCTTCATTATGTATATCAACTTCAGGATTCATTATAGCATAAAATATTTTAAATCGTTCATCTGAATCAGATGCCAATCCATTCAATGCTCCTGTATCTTCTACTTTTAAAAACAAATTTTTTAAATAGTTTTCTTTAGCACTCAAATATTTTTCGCTAACGTATCTTCCATCTTTATATGTCTGATATAGTCCAGCATATTGACTATTATAATATCTAGAATAATTAAATAGTTCTAAGACTTCATCATTACTGTTTGCACAAGATAATTCTTTTTCTAAGCATTCAAAATAGATTTCTTCATTTCTTACCAATAAATCTATATTTTTTGAGTCTTCATAATTCATAGCTGACTCAGTTACTTTTTGCATATTATCATAATATGTTTTTCCATCTATTCCATATTTGGAAGATAATATTTCTACAATTTTTGATGAATCTGGATTCTTTTTAAATTCTTCTACAGCATCATATCCAACTAACGTTAACAATTGCATATAGTATCTAGTTGCTAGAGTGTAAAATGAATTACCTGTGCCAAAGAAAGTATACATCTTATCTTCATTTCCTTTTTCAGGATAGAAAAGCACATCGGATTCATTTTCTATAGTTGGATAAGTTAACATATATGCCCATGCATTTGCCTCACCTTCACCCCAGTTACAATATTCAGCAGTTGTTGAATCTAATTTGTTTATTACATTCATTTGTGTTGAATGAATTATTTCTTCAAAAAGTACATTTTTTCTTACTTTTTCATTTTCCTTTGCAATACAAATTTCTTTCTTATCATAATCAAAATAACTACTTGATCCTGTATTTGTAAATTTAATTGTTTTAATATTATTTTTTAGTGGGTTTATTAATAAATTGTTTATCAGTTCCTCCTTCTTGGGTATTTTACTGAATTTTAATAAATTATAAATATCATCATAATTTGTATACACTGTATCGAAAAGTTCCTTTAATTCTTTTTGAACCTCACTCGGATATTTTTTTATAGCATTATCTAGTTCTGGTTTTAATTTTTTGTATTCTTTTTCATCTTGTATTTTCCTTCTTTGCTCAGCTTCTAATTTTGTAATTTCAACTGTGTCTGTATCTGGTAATGATTCACTTATAGGTGAAGTGTTTTCTGACTCCATTGATATTGAAGTGGTTGTAATTGTGTTTTCATTATTATTTTTATTTTTATTTAATTTACAACCAGCCATTGTTACTGCGGTTACTGTACTTAGAAATAAGCTTGTTATTCTAGTAGACCACTTAATTACTTCATTTTTGTTTTTATCATTCATATTATCACCTTCAATTTTATAATATCATTTTCTTATTTTTATGTAAACTAAAAGCAAGCGTGTTTACACTTGCTTTGCCAATAATTTATGTATTATTAGAATTTCCCGTTACAGAATTTACCATTGCTATTTGCCGGCCATGTAAATAGTCTATATTTCCCATTATATTTTCTAAATGATCCTTTTGAGGTAATTTCATATAGCGTAAGTCTCTTCATTCCTGTTGGATCTAGTACCATAACATCTTTCCATGTGATTGTTCTTGCATTTACACCTGATCTATATCCAATTATTGTTACATAATGTTGTCCGTGAGATCCATTAATATAAACAACTGATGGTCTACCTGCATTTATTTCTTGAATTATTTTTTCATATAAATCATGTGTATCTCTTGGTTTTTTGTTTGTTTTTGCATTTAATAGGAGATTTTCTGTTGCTCCATAAGATTTATAGTTCCTACAATATGGATTTTTAGGGCCACTTCCTAAATTATTGCTTGAATATCCATTTCCTATTCTTAACATTGTAACTGCATATGATAATGCTAGATCCATACAATTACTTGATCCACTCTTTTGTGCAACAAAATGGTCATGAATAATATTCCAATTATAGCTTTTTAACATTATAAACCCATTATTATTATATACTTTACTTGGTGCTTGATACGTAAATGTTTTAGTTTGTTTTGAATCAACAAGTTTACTGCACTTATTATCACTATACAATTTTATAATCGCATATCTTTTAGGAGAAGTTTGTTTAACCTCAAGGGTATAGTGTTTAGATTCTCCTTTGGCAATTGTATGACAAGTATCTGTATACCCTTGACTGCCATTATTAAATGCCATAAATGTATAATACATTGTTTTATTTTGATTATGTTTAAAATAAATATCAGCTACTGATTTATCTTTTGTATATGTTGTTTGTGATGGTTGTGTTATTGTTAGTGCTGCTTTTGGGCTACTTGGAGAAGTCCCTGAACTTGAATTTGTTTTTTGATAAGTTTTTGTTCTAAATGTTCTTGATTTGTTTTTACATTTGTTGTCTTTATATGTTGTTATTTCATAATATGTTGGTGCTTTTGTTTGTGTAAAGTTATATGTTGCTGGATTACATGTCTTACAATTTATAGATACACAAGGGTATGTTTTTGTGTTTTTACCATTTTGATAAACTTTGGTAACATAATAAAAATCTTTATTACCAAAATATACAATTTTACCATTTATATATACCCTATCTCCATTAATTGTATCTGTAAAGAATATTGATGGAGTTAATAATGCCTGTTGATCTTTTGCTTGTAAATCCCTTTTGGGTTTAATTACCCAAACATAAAGAATTGCTATTACAAGTACTACTAGTGTAACTGTAACTCCTATTATTTCCCATTTCTTTTCTTTTTTCTCTTCTGGTGTTTCTTCATTTACTTCCGAAAATTTAAATTTTGCTTTTCTCACTTTATACTCACTCCTTATTTTAATATCTTAATACTATTTAAGTATAAATTTTTTTTAACTTTATGTCAACTTTTTTAAAGGAAAAAAAGATTTATTAACTCAATTATACAATCCTCAAAAAAATTATATAAACTAAAAATAACCAATACTCAATAGTATTGGTTAAATAAAACATTATTTTTTACAAATAAAAACCTTGATAAATCAAGGTTAATTACATTATGGTGGAGCATAGCGGGATCGAACCGCTGACCTCCACGGTGCAAACGTGGCGCTCTCCCAGCTGAGCTAATGCCCCATAAACAACTCAGTGAATTAATAATATCACTATAGTTATTTTATTGTCAAGCACTTTTTTTATATTTTAGTCTAAATTTATAAAATCCTTATCTTTATGAGGTTCATCAAACAATAATCCTTCATAATTCCTTTGTCTTAGCACTTCATAGACTACTATTGCACAACAATTTGATAAGTTTAGAGCACGTACATTTTTAGTCATAGGTATTCTCATACATCTATCTATATTAGGTCTTAATATTTCTTTTGGAATACCAGTTGATTCTTTTCCAAAAATTAAATATATATCTTTTGAAGTATCACTATAATCGAATGAGGAATGTGGCTTATGACCATATCTTGTAAAGAAGTAATACTCCCCATTATTTTTTGAAGTAAAGTCTTCCCAGTTCTTATATACATAATACTCTAATTTATCAATATAGTTTACTCCACTTCTCTTTACACTTTTCTCATCCAGCGAAAATCCAAGAGGTTCAATTAAATGAAGTCTTGTGTTAGTTGCGACGCAAGTACGCATAATATTACCAGTATTGGTTGGTATTTCTGGTTCATATAAAACTATATTTATCATTTTACTTTACTACTCCGCTTGCTTGTATTAATTTTTCTATATCTCTAATTGTTAAGCTATTAGCATCTTTCATTTGATATGCGATTACGTAATTATCTTTTACTACTAAGAATGCTGGATAAGTTATTTTTTTACCGTTATAACCATATTCTTTTAATAATTCTGTTATTTCATCTTTACTTGCGTTGCTTGCATTTAAGTATACTGTATCATTTTTCACATTATATTTATTAAGCAAATCAACTAGATTCATCTCTAGGTCACGACATGCTTTATTATCTGCTGTACCTATATATAAATAGAAATTATCATGACTATTTACATATTCTTTGAATTCATTTTTACTAATTTCTTGAACTTTGCCGCTTATTACTGGTGTACTAAACTCATATTTTTTATAATTTCTATACCAAGTACTCAATCCTAGAACCGCAAGTATTACTAGTATAAACATAACTATTACATATATATAGTTTTTTAAAGGTATTTGTTTTTCTTCTTCTATGTTTTTCTTTTCCATTTTATCACTCCTAGATTAATTATACATCAATGCAAGAAAAAAAGAAATTAGTTTTTTGCATCAAATTTCTTTCTTTCAACATATGCTAAAATTCTTTTACGAAGTCTTATATTGTGTGGTGTAACTTCTACTAATTCATCACTATTTATATAGTCAAGTGCATATTCTAGTGTGATTGGTCTAGGTCTTTTTAATACAACTGTATGATCTGAACCAGACGCTCTTACATTTGTAAGGTTTTTACCTTTAACAACATTTACTGCAAGGTCGTTTCCTCTTGTATGTTCACCAACTATCATACCTTCATATACTTCTACACCTGGTTCTATAAACATAACTCCACGGTCTTCTAGTCCACCTAATGCATACGCAGTTGCTTTACCATTTTCCATTGATACTAGAACTCCTAGCGGACGTTCACCAACATCAACAGTTGCCATAGGTCTATATTCTTTAAATGAATGGTTTATAATTCCGTATCCTTTAGTTAAAGTCATGAAGTTAGTTGTAAATCCAATTAATCCACGTGATGGAATTGTATATATAAGTCTTGTTTGTCCATTTAGGTTAGACATTGATTCCATTATAGCTCCACGTGTTCCTAGTTGTTCAATAACACTACCTACTGTATCATCAGGGCATTCAATTTGAAGTTCCTCATATGGTTCCATTTTAACACCATCTATTTCTTTTATAATTACTGCTGGTTTACTTACTTGAAGCTCAAATCCTTCACGACGCATATTTTCAATTAATATAGATAAGTGGAGTTCTCCACGGCCTGATACAATCCACGATTCACTATCATTTGGTTCTACTCTTAAACTAACATCTTTTTGTAACTCTTTGTTAAGTCTTTCTTCTATCTTTCTTGCGGTTAGAAGTTTACCATCTTTTCCTACAAATGGAGATGTATTAACTCCTATTGTCATTTGCAAAGTAGGTTCATCTACGTGTAATACTGGAAGTGGTTCCCTTTTATTTGGATCACATAGTGTTTCACCTACTGATATATCACTAAGTCCTGCAACTGCGCAAATATCTCCTGCTTCTGCTTCTTCTATTTCTATTCTCTTAAGGCCAAGGTAACCAAACAATTTTTGTACTCTAAATTGTTTTACAGAGCCATCTAGTCTTATACAATCTACCATTTGCCCTACTTTTATTTTACCATTGTGTACACGTCCTACACCAATTCTGCCTACATATTCATTGTAATCTAATAATGCTGGTTGGAATTGAAGTGGTGCATTAGGATCTCCACTAGGTGCTGGAATTTCATCTATTATTAAGTCTAATAATTCTTTAAAGCCCTTTGTTTGAGTGGAAATATCTGGATCTAGGCTTGATGTACCATTTAGTGCTGATGCGTAAACAACTTTAAAGTCTAACCAATCTTCTTCAGCTCCTAATTCTATAAATAAATCTAGTACTTCATCAACAACCTCTAAGCATCTTGCACTTGGTTTATCTACTTTATTAACTACTACTATTGGTTTAACATGTGCTTCTAATGCTTTTTTTAATACGAATCTAGTTTGAGGCATTGTTCCCTCATAAGCATCTACAACTAGTAATACTCCATCAACCATATTCATGATACGCTCTACTTCACCACCAAAGTCAGCATGTCCTGGAGTATCTAATATATTAATTCTATAACCATTGTAATCTATAGCGGTAGTTTTAGCTAATATAGTGATACCTCTTTCTCTTTCTAGTTGGTTTGAATCCATTGAGATATTACTTACATCTTCATTTTCTCTAAATGTTCCACTTGATTTTAATATTTCATCAACTAATGTAGTTTTACCATGGTCAACATGGGCAATAATTGCGATATTTCTTTTCTTCATAACGTACACTTCCTTAAACAAACTTTCTACATTATACCACATTTTCTAAAAAATTCAATAAAAAGTAAATAATTTAAAAAGTAAATTCTATTAAAAATCAACCATTTTTTATAATTTTATTATTTTTAGTTTATTTTTTATAATTATTTAACATTATGTAATGGTGAAGGAAATGATAAATAAAAGTATTTGGTTAAAAGGTATAAGGAATAAAAAGTGTAATACACTTAAAAATGATATTAAGACTGACATCTTAATAATTGGGGGTGGAATAACTGGGCTTTCTTCTGCATATTTTTTGAAGGATTCTGGATATGATGTTACTTTGGTTGATTCATCTAGAACTTGTTATGGTCAGAGTTCTAATTCCACTGGGAAGTTGACATATCTGCAGGGATCAATATATGAAGAAATTTCTGATATATATGATATTGATACAGCGTCAAAATATTTATCTTCTCAAGTAGATTCAATTGAACTTATTAAGGATATAATTATTGAGAATAACATTAAATGTGATTTTGAAAGTAATAATTCTTTTGTTTTTACTAATAAAAAGGGTGAATTTAGTAGAATTGAGTCTATTGTTAAGTTATTAGATTATAATAATTTAAAATATAAGATGTTTAATAGCTTACCCATTAAGTTTCCGTGTATTAATGCGGTTAAAGTTAATGATACTGCGGTTTTTAATCCTGTAAAATATATGGTGGGGCTTAAAGAAATTATTAAGAATAATAATATTAAAATATATGAGAAAACTAAAATTGTTAAATTAGAACGTACTGATGATGGTTATATTGCTTTTACGGATAAATATAAAATTACAACTAAAAAAGTTGTTCTTGCCTGTTTCTATCCTTTCTTTTTAAAACCATTTTTTTTCCCATTTAAAACTAAAATTAAAAAAGGATATCTTTGTGCAGCAACTATTGATAAAAATAGAAGATTTAACTCAATTAGCGAGGATGATAATATATATTCATTAAGATATCACACTGATTATAAGGATTACATTATATATGCTGGAGAAGAAAGAGATTTGGGTAGTAATATGGATAATGAGAAAAACTTTGATAATTTATTTTGGGTAATGAAGACTCAACTTAGTGAAAATATTAAGTATTATTGGTTTAATTATGATATTGAAACTAGTGATCATCTTCCACTAATTGGATACTTGGAAAAAGATAACCCCAATCTTTTGATAGGTACAGGGTACAATTCATGGGGTATGACAAATGGCACTATTGCAGGAAAAATAATAAGTGATTTAATTATGCAAAAAGAAAATAACTATTCCACTCTTTTTGATCCAAATAGAGAGTTTAATGTAAACAAACTGACAAGCTATTTAAGTTATAATCTGTCAAATGGATACCATTATATTTTGTCAAAAATAAATAAAAAACCCTCATTTTATAAGGAGTCTATGATAAAGGAGATCGATGGAGTTCAGTATGGAATTTACACTGATGATAATGGTAATGAATTCATTGTTAAAAGTACTTGTCCACATTTAGGATGTGGGTTGGTTTTTAATAGTATTGATAAAACCTGGGATTGTCCTTGTCATGGTTCTAGGTTTGATATTAAGGGTCAGGTGGTAAAGGGTCCTAGTTTATATAATATAAGCGTTGATAAAAAATAGTAATAATATTATAATCTTCTTATGGAGGATTTATGATGGGTAAAGATAGAGTTATTGGCACTGGTTGTGGCGTTATATTAATAAATGATAAAAATCAAATACTTATGGGTAAGCGAAGTGATAATCCATTGACTGCGGATAGTGAAATGCATGAAGAAGGTTCTTGGAGCCTCCCTGGTGGTAACATTGAATATGGTGAAACTTTTTATGAAGCTGGTAGACGTGAAGTAAAGGAAGAGGCTGATATTGATGTTGGAAGTTTAGAGGTTTTTTGTGTTCAAACTGATATGAATCAATTTGCACATTATGTTTCTGTTGGAATGCTATCAAGAGATTTTGTTGGTGAGGCAAAGGTTATGGAGCCGGGTGAAATCGTTGCTTGGAAATGGTTTGATAAGGATAAAATTCCAACTAATATATTTTCTGCAAGTAAAAAAACTATCGAGTGTTATTTAAGTGGAAAATTCTATATTGACTAGTATTTTCTTTTTTTTATTATTTTTTTTACTTTTACATATATGAAACTTATTACAAATATTATTAACAGTATTCTTATTGGAGCTTTCATTCTTGAAGTTATTTTAGTTAGTATTGTCCAGTTTTTTCCTAGGGAAAAGCCAAAGTATACAAATACAAATGTCCATGGAATACTTCCTAATGTTGTGTAAAGCAAAAATTTTTTAAAAGAAAGTCTTGTTACTCCTACTGGTAGAGAGATTAATGTTCTTATTATTGGGATGTTTCGGCCGATGCATGCGGCTAGTAATCCATATTTTTCAAACCATGTGTCTGTTTTATCTAAATCCTCTTCTTTCATAAAGAAATATTTTCCATATTTTTTTGCGAATCCTTTTCCGCCATAATAACCCATTCCATATATTACAATTGCACAAAAAACGCTTCCTAAAAGGCCGGTTAAAAAGGCGCCAAAGAATGTAAAGATTCCCTGCCCTGCTAGTATTCCACCTGTTGCTAATATGAGTTCGCTTGGTATTATTATAATTACTGCTTCTAATACCATTCCAAAAAACATTCCAAAGTAACCATAATTATTTATTAAGTTTAAAACGTATTGATCCATATAGTATCACCTATAAAATTATATTGTTTTATTTTTTTTATATACAATGAAACGGCATGAAACACATGAAACAATGGAATTTATATATAGCGTGAGTGAAATTATTAATGGTATGTACAAACTAATCTGCGTATGATATTATATTAAATAGAAATATTAGGATAATTTCAGTTATGTTTTTTTCAACATGGCTGTGCATTTATTTAATATAATTGAATAGAATTAATGGAGGATAATTATGACAGAAAAATTAGTAACGTTTTTATTAGGAGTTTTGGGAGGTATTAAGGCAATTCCTTTTGGAAGAGAGTTGATTGCATTTTTACTTTCTATGGCACCTATTTTGGAACTTCGTGGAGGAATACTGGCAGCTAGAGCACTTGGCTTGAATCCGGTCGTGTCTTTTATAATTTGTTATATCGGAAATATATTACCTGTTCCTTTTATACTTTGGTTAATTAAATCTATTATAGATAAGATGCGTACAAGTAATGTAGGTCGTTTCAAAAAATTTGTACTTTGGCTTGATAAAAAGGTAGAACAGAAAAAGGGACAAATTGAAAAGTATGGTTTTTGGGGATTAGTTCTTTTTGTTGGTATACCATTACCTGGAACTGGTGCTTGGACAGGATGTCTTATTGCTGCAATGCTTGAAATGGATAAAAAGAAATCTTTCTTGGCTGCTTGTATTGGTGTATTAATGGCTGGTATTATTATGTCTATTTTATCAATCGGTATATTTGATGGGATTTTGGGATAAACTATCTTTGTAGGTAGAATTTGATAATACATTTTACATATACCTTTTTAACAAATTTTTTGTTATTTTTTAAAATTTAGTATTGACATCTATTTTATATATGTTATAATTTTAAATGTCTACTTGATGCGGACGTAGTTTAATGGTAGAACCTTAGCCTTCCAAGCTAACTACGTGGGTCCGATTCCCATCGTCCGCTCCATTTGAAGACAACTTACGGACTAATTAAAGTTCGTAAGTTTTTATTTTGTCCGTAGTCAGGCTTGAAGGCTTGTTCTACCAAATATAAAGATAATGTTCTCTTTCTAGGAAGGAGGACATTTTTTATGCTTGAATTTAAAATTACCCAAGAACTCAAACCTAATCCTAAACTACTAGAACTTATTAAAGAATTTACTTATAAAACTAAAAAAGGAAAAGTTAAAGTTCTTCTAAATACTAATTTGCAGTTTATTGAACCAACTGAGTATCTAATTATATATCCCATTACTATTACTATATTTGAATATAAAGTAAATGAAATTAGTAATAAACTATTCTACATTAAAGAGCGTAAAGAAAAGTATAATTTGAAAGAAATTAAAACTTTTTAAGAAATTTTTAAATTTAGGGTACACTTTTTGCATTTAAGTGAGGAAACATATGAGAGGTATTTAATATTTCTCAAAATTTGAGGAAAGGAGGAAAATTATGAGATGTGGAGTTTATGTAAGAGTTCTTACGTAATACATAGGCAGACACATTATCTTCTTTTATTTCAAGTGATTGCTTATTTATACTAAAACCATAATGTCCCATATCACTACCAATTTTTAATTTGCTATTTGGTAGATTGTCTTTAATCATTTCGCCAGTTTTAAGAATGAATTTTATTTTATATAAATCTTCTTTGCCATTATCTAACTTTTCGCCAATAATAATTCTATCTACTAAATTATTAAATATATCTTCATTAAATTTAGTTAATCCTTTATATTGTTTTAAAATCTTTGTAATATTATTTATTTGTTCTAACTTTTCTTTACGAGATAATTCTAAATCTTTATTATCAGCAAGTTTATTTTCTAACTCTTTAATTTTATTAGTTATTTCTATTTCTTTATTATTTAGTATTTCTTGTGATATTTTATTATCTAATTTTAAGTCAATTAAATTAGATAATCTATTTTGAAGATTTAAAATATCCTCTTTTATTTTATCCGAATTGAAGTTGTTATTTTCATTAATTACTTCATCAATTTTCTTAATAAAAGTATTAATATATTTATCTTTATTTTCAAACAATTCATTATAAACTTTAATAAATATATCTTCTAATTCTTCTTGTTTATAATGAAGTAAATTAGAACACTCAATTTGATTTCTATGACTTCTGCAAACCCAATAAGCTATTTCTTTATTATTACTTCTAATTTTATATGAACGTCTTATAAATCTTTCTCCACATATACCACAATAGATTTTACTACTAAACGGATACTTTCTACTGAATTTATCTCTATTGCCATCATGTTTAACTATCTTACTTCTTTTTTCTAATATTTCTTGACACTTATTCCATAACTCACGAGATACAATAGCCTCGTGATGATTAGAGGTAAAATATTGTTCTTTCTCGCCATAATTAACTTTTCTTTTATGAGATATTACATTATCAGAATAATATTTACCACTTCTTAAATCGCCAACATATTTTTCGTTTGTTATTATTCTTCTTACCGATGCATGGCACCATTTTCTACCGGTTGGACTAGGTATTCCAAGTTCATTTAAATTAAGTGTAATAGTTCTAAAACCAATTCCTTTAGAGTATTCTTCAAAGATATAGATAATAATATCTTTTTTGCTTTCATCTGGGTATATTATATCTTTTTCTTTATCATATAAATAACCAAATGGTGCATATTTACCAACCATACAACCACGTTTCATTTTCATTCTAACACCGGCTTTAACATTTTCTGATATAGATTCACTCTCAGCTTGAGCAAATGCACTATATAAAGTTAAAAACAATTCATTAGATAAACCTAGTGTATGGATATTTTCTTTTTCGAAAAATACATCAACTTTATGTTCTCTAAGTAGTCTTACACAATTTAAAGTATCAACAGTATTTCTTGCAAATCTTGAAATAGATTTTGCAATTATTAAATCTATTTTTCCATTAATAGTGTCATTCATCATTTGATTAAATTGTTCTCTTTTTTTAGTTTGTGTACCAGTTATACCTTCATCTGCATATATTCCTACGAACTCATAATTTGGATTTTCTTCAATCATATTTTTATAATGTATTCGTTGAGATTTATAACTTGTTTTTTGATCTTCGTTATCAGTCGAAACTCTACAATAAGCACAAGCACGTATTAATTTTATTTCTCTATTTTGTTTTATACATATAGTTTTTAAAGTTAGTTTTATTATTTCTACATTGTTATTATTCATTTATTCCTTTCCTAATTGTTGAATAATAGCATATTTCAAATAATATTTTTATTATGCAAAACTATAATTAGAATTGTTTAATTTATTACGTTTTGCATATTCATTTTCAATTTTATTTTTAATCTTTTTGTATTCAATATCATTAATTAAGTTATTATCTTTTATAAATTCTAACATAGCAAGTTCAGCTATATAAGCTCTTAAATATTCATAATGTTTATCACTTTCTTTCATCATAATTTTATTACCCCCTTTAAATTCTTAAACAATTCATTTCATAGTTAAGCACCAACTTTCTTTAAACTTCTTTAAAAATTATAACGCACTTTATTTTTTAATACAGCCCATAAAAAAATAGCTAGTGATATAGCTATAAATCTAATAAAACTATTGGCCATAAAATTATTAAAAATAATATAATTTACGGCCATAACTTCGACCATTAAAACAAGTGTTTTTTTAAAATCTTTGACCATAATTTAATACTCTATATAAAGCAGGATAAACCTGTTTACAAACAACTCACCAGTAGTGAGTTTTCCCTTATTTCATAAGGGTTTAGTAAAAATATAAGTGTTTACATTTGAAAGATTTGTTATACAACCGTTAACTTTTGTTCCTTATAAAATAAGGGGTGTATAACAATCGTACACACTTTTTAGATAGTAAAAAATGCTATTTTCGGCTAAAATCAAGTTATTTTTTTCATTATTTATTGCCTAACTTACAGCCATAAAATCCTAATATTGGGGAATTGGTTGAATATGAAAAAAGATACTAATCTTTTCGTGTAATTAGTACTTTTAATAGATGCGTCTACACCTAATTATTTCATATTCTACCTTATTGTATCACTCATTTGTTTTAAGTCAATAAAGATAAAATATTGAATGTTATATGCCAAAAATGTTTTATAAAATCTTTGTGAACTATTGTAAACACTATAAGTTTTGAGTTAGATATTTGACGGTGTATAAGTATATTAATTAACATATTAAATTTTTTAATGACCAAAATATATGATAAATTATGATTTAATGATATAATTATATTAGATAAAAACTTTTGAAAGAGAGGCAATAAAATGAATACTTTTGAACTACAAGATTTTAATAAAAGAATAGGATTAAATACAGATTTGAAAAATATATCAGAACAAATATGTAATAAATATAATTTGGGGAATTTTGTTTCAAATGAATTAATTACTATTGGTTATGAGGATTATAATTATTACTTAACCACTTCAAAAGGTAAATATTGTGTTAAAATTTTTAATAAATTTAGAACTAATGAAGATATAAATAATTATCTAAATCGAATTAGAGTTGTTGCAAATAGTAATATTAATGCACCAAAACCTTTGCTTGTTGATGGAGACATCTCATTATCTTTAGATTATGAAAATAATCACTATGATATTTGCGTATTTGAGTATATTAATGGTAAAAACTTTTTTGAATTAAAACAAAAAACCAGTAAATACGAAATCGAAGAATTAGCTAGACAAACCGCTATGATAAATAATTTAGATATTAAGCCTAATTTTATATATGATACATGGGCGATAATAAATTTTGAAGAAGAATATAAACAAAAGAGAATTTATCTTGAAAAATATTATCAGAAAGAATTTGATAATCTATTAAAAGAATTACAAAACATTGATTTTGATAAATTGCCAAAAGCATTTGTTCACGGAGATATAATCAATACAAATGTAATGAAAGATAACAATTCAAAAATATGGATTATAGATTTTGCTGTTTCTAACTATTTACCAAGAATAATAGATTTAGCAGTTATATCTTGTAATATGTGTTTAGATGAAAGCTCAGAGCAAACAACAATTGATAATATTACAACATTGTTAACCGAGTATAATAAATATAATCAATTAACTGAATATGAACTTCAAACATTTTGGACTTTTTATAAATTAGCAAACGCAATGCATATTTTACAACCCATATTTATTGCTAAAACAGAAGAAGACTCCGAAGAAAATCAGTATTGGTTAAATGAAGGTAAAATTGGTTATTCTTATAGTTGTAATGAAAAAATTACAAATATATTAATTAAAAGATAGTTGGTGAAAAGATGAATAAACTTTTATTAGTCATAGATGTTCAAAATGATTTCATAAACAATAATACAAAAGATGTAAAAGATAGAATAAGTGAACTAGTTAATTCTAAAGAATACAATTATATAGTTTTTACAAAATTTATAAATAACGAGAATAGTATATGGTATAAGAGATTAGATTACAAAGGTTGTCTTTTAAGTAATGGACAAGAAATTGCAATAAATACAAACTATCATAAAATTATTAATAAAAATACCTATACAGCACTAAATGATGAATTAAAACAATTTATTGATGAAAATAATATTGATGAAATATTTTTGTGTGGATTTGATACTGACGCCTGTGTATATAAAACTGCATTAGATTTATTTGAAAACAATTATAATATTTATGTTTTAGAGAATTATACAATGAGTCATAAAGGATTAGAACTTCATAATATTTTTATCAATAATTTGAAAAGATTAATTGGAAAAGAAAATGTGATTTAGAGGTAAGTTTATGAGAAATAAAATTTATACTATTATAATTGTATTATTTTCTATACTATGTGGAATTATTACTAAAGATTATTTTTTAGGAACTCTAACACTTACTTGTGGATTATTAAATGCATATTATGCAAGTATTGGTAAGACTTATAACTATATATTTGGAGCCGCTTTTTGCTTGTTAAATGCTTACATTTCTTATATAAATGGATTATATGGTATTGCTATATTATCAGTAATTGTATTCTTTCCATCACAAATACAAGGATATGTTAGTTGGATTAAAAACAAGAATAGTAGCAATGAGGTAAGTATTAGAGGTTTTACATTAAAAAACTCAATTATAATAATTACTAGTTGTATACTTGGAAGCTTACTATTAGGTTTTCTTTTGACAAAAATACCAGGTCAACAATTAGCATTTCTAGATTCAAGCAGTAATGTTATAAACTTGTGCGGAATTATTCTTATGAATTTAAGATTTAAAGAATGTTGGATAATATGGTTATTTAATAATACTTTTGATTTATCAATTTGGATTATTAATGTTTTTAATAAAAGTCCTAATGCAGTAATGATGTTGTTAGTATCAATAGGATACTTATTAATTAACGTTTATGGCCTAATAAAATGGATTAAATTTGAAAGACAAAATTGAGAGGAATGAGTATGAGAAATATAGAAGAAATTGCGTGGGATTTATGTGAATTATATTATAAAACAAAACCACCTATTAATAAAAATGGAAATGTACTATATTATATGGCTGGTTCTTTAGCAACACTGCCATTTATTTGTGCAGACAGTATGCAAGAAATAATGGTTGATAATGGAAAGATAATTGGAATGGGTTCTATTTATGATATTCCAGTTGAAGCAAAAAATAATTTTTCTCAATTTAGAAGACAAATTAATGACACTGATTATGTTTATGTTTCTGGTGAACCAAGTAAAGCATTTATTTATAATTTATATGATATTATCCCAGATTTTGATAAAATCTCATCAAAAGGGAAATCTGTTCTACATATAAGTGATCCGAGAGATTGTGAATTAGGAATTAATCTTGTTAAATTAACTTCTAATGGTAAAAGCATAATAGTACCTAATCCAATAGATATCATAGGTTTTAAGCTATTACAAACGATTGGACATATTCAGGCCATACAAAATACAACACAAAAATTAATTGACGAAGAAAGAAAGAAAAAGATAATTGATAAACGATTAGGAGATTATAGTAGATGTTTATTAGATTTACAACCATTAATAAGTGCAGTAAGTTCAATATATCCTATTGAAACAATTTCTAGTAGACTTTCAGAAATGTTAGTAGGAAAAGAAAAATTGGATTTAGATATCTTAGCTCAAATCAAAAGAGACATAACTACCAGTAATAACCAAAATGCTAATGACAATATTAATATGATATTTGAGTCAATTAACAAATCAAAAAAACTATAATTCACATTATAAAAAAGGATATTGATAATTCATATAGTCAATATTCTTTTTCCTTTTTATTTAACAATCATTATTTTAATTTGAAACATGCTATTTTATATACCAAAAGAGATTGTAATATTTAATTTATCAATACTAACTTTCTCTTGTTTCATGCCAGTAACAATAGTGATACTGGTATTTATTTTATAATCAAAATTTATTAAATCTAATGTTTTAAAATAATACGGTATATGCGTTCCATAGGAGTATCTACTGATGATCAAAGAGATAATGGCTATTCTATTGATTCACAACTTCGAATGATAAAAGAATATTGTGAAAAGAATAATTATGATATTATGGATGTCTATAATGATGCAGGACATTCTGGTAAAGATTTAATGAGACCTGAAATGCAAAGATTATTAAAAGATATCAAATCAAAGAAAATTGATAAGTTGATTGCTATTAAAGTAGATAGATTAACTAGAAATAATTATGATGGATTCTGGCTACTTAATTACTGTGAAGAACACGATGTTAAGATTGAATTAATACTTGAACCTTATGATGTATCTACTGCTAATGGTGAAATGATATTTGGTATGAATTTAGTATTTGGTCAACGTGAAGGGAAAGAAATTGGGGCAAGAACTAAATGAGCAATGGAAGAAATGGCACTTGAAAAAATACACCCAAGTAAAGCACCTTATGGCTATATTAGAAACAAAGAAACTGGTCATTTAGAAGTAGAACCTATTGAATCACAAGTTGTTAAAGAGATATTTGAACTATGTAAAAAAGGACATTCTACTAGAAATATTGCAACTATTATGAAAGATAATAACGCTTATTTAAAACTAGGCAAATGGAAAGCAGATAGAGTTTATAAGATACTTACTAATTCTATTTATATTGGTGTATTTGAGTATGGAAAGTATAAAAGAAAACCACAGGATGTTTTAAGAGTTGAAGACTATTGTGAGCCAATTATTGATATAACTACTTGGAACACACAAGAGCAAATTTAGAAAAAAATAAACATCCAAACTATGGAGAGCATATTCATTTATTTGCAGGATTAGTAAAATGTCCAATATGTAATGAAATACTTGCTGCTAGTGAATCATTTAAAAAGTATAAGAATGAAACTAAAATTTATTATCATTTAAGATGTAAAAACTCTAATTGCAAAGGTTATGGTTATCATTATAATTCAGATAAAATTGAAGATAAATTAAAAAGAATTTTAAATGAATTAACTAGATTTATGTATGATAATTCTAACGAAATAATTACTTGTAGTTCTACCAAAAGTAAAGAAGTAAAGGAAATAGACAAAGCCATTGAAAAATTAAAAGTTCAAGAAAAAAGATTAGTTGACTTATATTTAAGTTCTACTCTTGATGTAGAAACTATTAATCATAAAAATGATGTTATTAAAAAAGAGATTGATAAACTAACTAAAAAGAAAACTACTCTTGATCCAGATAATGACTTTAAAGAATACACAGTAGAACTTCTAAAAAAATTAGATTATGAAGAAGATAATGGAGATTTTATATTTAAAAATAATTTAAGTTTTGCTTATTTATTTGATAGTTTAAATAGAAAAGCATAAAAAGAATTAATTAATAGATTAATATCTTCTATTGAAATAATTAGAGATGATAACTACAATATTGAGATTAAAAATATCAAATTTACTGAAGGATTTATCTCAAAAAGTACACAAGATTATATTGATTATTTAAATGAACTACTAACTAATAATAATATTGGTATAACTTATAAAGAACAAATTAATAAAGAAAAATTATTAGAATTACAAAAAGATTATACCATTATGTCATTAGAAAAAATGGAAAATAATCTATATTCTGGAGAAGAATTAAACAACTATATTAATTTAATGAAAGAACATTTCTATGTAGATGGAATAATAAATTGTCCTTATATTGAAGGCAACAATATAGTTGATACTTTAATTCTTATACCAAAAACAGAACTAATAAATGTTTAAAATTAAGAAAGGATTGATAAAACTATGGAAATAAAATATACAAGACAAGAAGATTATTTAATACCAAATTTATATTTAGAAAAAGAGGAAGAATGTGGAAGAATTGGCAAATACGGAATACTAAGATTACACTTTATTGCACAAAACAAACAAGCACTTTATGAAACACTATTGATAACAAATAAACTTACTCATCATCTTCTTTTAGTCAGTGATTCTTGTGAAAGTTTATACAAAATACTAATGGATGATTATATCAAAAGCGATGAAAGACTGTCTGAAAAAAGTAAAGAATTAAATCCAATTGAGTGGACAAAGTTAATGAATAATTACAAAAATATGGCTGAGGAAATTGTCTTAAATGAATATGTTTTTGTATAAATAATCTCAAAAAAAGAGGAAAAAATTATCAAAATAATTTAATCCTCTTTTTCTATGTTTTCCAATGTGGGAGTAAAAGTCGTGTCTAGCCAGCACTGAATTTATACTCCCGCATAAATTCTATTATGGGAATTCCCATACCCTTAACTTCAAATTATTATTTTGAATTCTGAGATACAGAGAGAATAAATTCAGCCATAGTGGTAGAAGAATTTACAGCTAATCTAGCATGGTAGTCTGAAATATTTACTCGCTTATTTCCAAGACCGTGCGAATCACTTCCATTGTTTCTCATTTCAGCAATTGACTGAACAATATTTTCAAGCCCAGATAATAACTTATTAACTCTTTTATCCATATCTTTATTTGCATGCATATTATACAAGTCTTTTACTTGTTTATATAACTTCCCAATATCACCACTATCAGAAGGTTCTTCTCCTTTAATTTCAATAGCGTAACAAAAAGTTTCTTCTAAAATGGTTCTTGATTTTGTAATGGCACTATCTAAATTTCCTTCATCTATATCTTTCATTGCACGTTCAGATAAATCTTTAATATAATCTCTATCAACAATATTTATATTCGGAACATCGATATTAATTTTCTCATCGATATTCTTGATGATATATTGATTATTAATTATAACTAATTCGTGCCCACCAAAATACAATATAGAATTAATTTGATCTATAACTTTTTTTATAATATATTTATACATTTTTTCTATATCATTTACATTATTTAGGTTTCTCAAACTATCCGAAAATCTTTCTTTCTCCATCATATATGACAAAAGTTGGCTTGTCTTATTTTCTTTAATAACATATTCCAAAATATTATCCATATACTGCCATCTACTCAAATTTGGTTTAGAACTATTTCCCCAGTAATATTCCTGATAGTATCCAAATTCTTGGGAAAGTTCACAAAGCATTGGTCCACTTAAATATGGCATAGCAATTCTTATACCATCAACTTCTTCTATTTGAAAATCTCCATCTAATATTGTAATTATATCTTTGTTTCTTAATAGATTATAATTATTATTCATTTATTATATACTCCATTGATTACATCATTTTTACCAAATCAATATCTGCGACTTTGTTTTCAATCAAAGCAGTTATACTGTTAATAATCCAATTATATGACCTTAATTCATCCTTCATATTAAGCAATTCTTCATAAGTGAACCATTTAACATCTAGTATTTCATTAGGGTTGTATGTAATATTTTCGTCTAATAATTTAGTTGAAAATATCACACTTACAAATACATCATCTTCTAACACTCGATTACCTATTTGTAGGACACCTGTTAATTCAACATTGCATCCTGTTTCTTCTTTAATTTCTCTTTTAGCTCCATCAAAAATTGTTTCATTTGGATCTAAATGCCCTGCCGGTATATTCCATTTACCTCTGCATTTTTCTTGTGCCTCTTGAACTAAAAGAAATTTACCATCTTTTTCAATTACTCCACCAACAATTACTATTCCCATATATAATTCACTCTCTTTCTAATTTATTTCTATAATTTCTAAATCATTTGGTACTATTACATTACCATTAAAAAATTCTTGTGTTTCTTTTGTGTATAATTCTTTTCTTTTTTCTTTATGAGATTCTTCGGTATGATATAAAATTAAATTTTTAACCTCTAATGTATTCATTACTTCACTAACACTTTTTGTTGTTGAATGATTTTTTTCATAGGCATGGAATATATTTTCTTCTGAATCTAAACAAAAAGCCTCGTGCATAACATAATCAAAACCTTTAATTCTATCATAAAGATTTGGATTTAAAGTTTCATCTCCAAGAAATGCTAATCTTTTATCATTTAAACTACATTCAAATCCAAATTGTTTTGTTCCTTTTGCTTGAATATCAAAGAAAGTATAATCTATTCCGTTAATATTATATTTATCTCCATCATTTAACACCTTAAAATCTACAATACTATATATGGCATTCATAAGTTTTTCCGGAAGTATATACTTTGCTACTTCTTTAATAGATTCATATACTGTATCATTACAATACAAATTTATTTTTTCTTTTATATCACCATGCATAACATTTCTACTTATTTTTTTAAATAGCCAGAATATACCTAATATGTGGTCAGTATGACTATGAGATATAAAAATATGACGTATTGATTTATAATCTATATCTACTTGATTTAGTCTTTTTATGATTTCAATACTTCCACCTGTATCAATTAAGAAATTGCCATTTTCATTTTTAATTACAAAACAGGTATTGTATAAATCAATTGTTCCACCATTACCTGTACCTAACATTATAATTTTATCCATAATTTCCTCCTTTAAATTAATTGCCTAAAGCTTTTAATATTTGTGGAATATACATAATTGCAATATCTGCACCCTTATCAAGTAAAAATGCTAAAATTTTTTTTGCTTTATCCCATTTTTTAGTCTTACTTTCTTTGCTTTTTTGTAATTCTATTATTTCATCTAATTTGCCTAATAATTCCTTTTTATCCAAATCACTTAGATATGTATTTTCATCAATATTTGATTTTATATCTTCAATACTTATATTAAGATTAACATTATTTGTATTATTGTTATTATTTACATTAGATATGGTGATACCAGAATTATTCTGCTTATTATATAAATCAGGATTATCACTTCGATTTAACAAATATTCTAACTTTGATTTTATTATTTTAATATTTTCTATTTCATTAGTTTCATGCCCTGGAACACTAGCATATGCAATAATATTTTTATTAAAATCAGGATAATCCATTACATATTTTCCTAATAAAGCATTAACTTCTGAATGAGTAGCCATATTCTTAGCAATATATTCATCACAAAGTTCAATATCTTTTCTAACCATTGTTTTAAATTTGCTCATATAGTACCTCCAAGGATTTTAATTATGAATATTATACTATAAAATAACAAAATTCTCCATACTCCCATTGAAATTTAATTGTAATTCGTATATAATATTTTTAGAAAGAGAGTGTTATGGTTCGTAAGATGTTGCTTAACCGCTCCAATTTGAATGTAACAGGCTTAAATATTAAGTCTGTTTTTTTATACCTTAAACCCGCGTAGTTAGTTTGTGGAGGCAAATTGTTTCTCAACTAAATAAATAATAAATTTTTTCTTATAATTATTCATTGTAAAAGGCACCCATTATTTGATGGTGCCTTTATTTTAGACATTAAAAATGAATTAGAAAAGATATTAATTTGTCTTATTAGAATTATATATTTCTATATATCCAGATTCTTCCATTACTTTATTATTCATATTTTCTATTATATCATCAACTAGATTATACCATTTTACTTGTATACTAAATCTTTTTGCTTCATACTTTTTATTTCTATTCAGGCATCTATCTAGTGGTTGTACAGTTAATGGCCCAAAATGAACAGCGCTTGAATATGTGCTTTTTTTGGATAAGATGTGTTTTTTTATATCTTCTTTTTTTATCCATATGAAATCATCTTTTACACCAAATAAAATAGCGTCTATGGATTTCACGCTTAGATTACCTCTAAGAATAAATCTGTCAATTGCTTTTTCAATAATAGTACCTTGATTTATTTCTTCATTTATTAAATCTATTTTACTTTGGTTAGTGCGTTTATATTCTAAAGCTGATACTCTATTCTTTCCTCTTCCGTTGACTGTTCCATCTGCATAATGATATTCAAGATAGTTAATAATTGAGTTATAACTTATTGAGTTTGAGATTAAAAAATCAATAAAGTTTGATATCCCCTCAACATGTACTGAATTTTTTACTCCCTTTTTTATGCTTATTCTTTTTACTTCGCTATTAATTTTTATTATGATATCATATTTTTTCTTTCTATAGTCACAACAACAAGTTATAATATCTTTCCCTGTGATATTTATAAACAAATCTTCTATAAACTCTCTATACATTATATTTAATTCTTTTACTTTTTTATTGTTTAATTCGTTGCGTATATCTAATTCATTTTCAAATCCATTTCTATTATTATTAAAAACTATTTTTCACCTCACATAGTATTATTGTGTATAACTTTCAAAATTCCTTTAGAAAGTAAAAAATATTAACATAATCTTACCTTCTTTATTTATTTTCCTATTATAATTTTAAAATTCATTAATATGTGATATATTTGTTACAAGGAGAAATGATTATGAAACTGTTTATTGGATGTTCATCAACTAATAATATACCAGATAAATACTTAAAGGATTGTAGTAATTATTTAGATGAACTATTAAGAGAAAATGATATTGTTTTTGGAGGATGTTCTACTGGTTTAATGGGCCTTGCCTATAATATTACTAAAGAATACAATAACAAAGTAATTGGAATATCTCCTACTATATTTAAAAGTGATTTAGATATTCTTGATTGTGATGAAAAAATAATAACTGAGAATACTAGTTGTAGAACTGAGGAATTAATTAATAACTCTGATGCACTTATATTTTTACCAGGTGGTATTGGTACTATTTATGAATTATTTACTGCGATTGAATTAAAAAGAAATCATGAATTTAATAAACCCATTGTTTTATATAATTCTAACCAGTACTTTACTAAATTGTTGAATTTTTTATCCACAATGTATGAGGAAGGGTTTGCTGATTGCAATATAAAATCATATTATCACGTATCTGATAGTGTGGCTGATACTATTAAATATTTAAACAAATAAAGAGGCAATGCCTCTTTTTAATTTATTGTAGCTATTTCACCATTTATATTTAATGAATCTTTACTTGAAAGATAATAAATAGTTTTTGAAATTGTATTTAGTTTTTCTTGTTTTTTAATGGTTTTTCTCTTACTTTTTAGTGATTTATCTAGTTTAATTGCGACTGCATTAACTCGTATGATTGGTCTTAATTCAAAAGCTAAATCTCTTGTTAGGCTTTGAAGTCCTAGCTTTGAGATATTATAATCAGTATCATCTGTTATTGTAGTTAGAGATACATTTACTATAGTACTGCCTTTTTTCATATGTTTAGATGCTTCTTTTGAAATTATAAATGAACCCCCTATATTCAGTTTAAATGTTTCTTCAAATTCTTCTATTGTTATTTTACTAAAATCTTTATCATAAACAATACCAGAGTTATTTATAATTGTATCTATTCTACCAAATTTTTTTATAACCATTGTAATTGTCTTTTTTACATTTTTTACTGATGCGGTATCTGTTTTAATTACTTGTGTTTCAACATTATAATTATTTTTTATATATTTCCTTAATTCATAAGCTTTTTTTCTATTTTCATTATAACAGATTACAATGTTATATCCTTTGCTTGCGAATAGTACTCCTACTTCATTTCCTATTTCTTCTGTTGCATCTGTTATTAAAACAACCTTTTTATTCATAATTACTCCTACTGCATATTTTTAGCGTGCCTTTAAATTATACTATAAAATTTTAATAATTGCCACCATTTATTATAACGAATGTAATTAATGAAGATTTAATTGATTTTGTTGATGGAAGTGTTATGATTAATGGTACTCCTAATTGGAGATAATATAAATCACTTATTGATGATTTTTAAAAAAAATCCTCTTTACTTGTGTAAAGGGGATTTATATATTAATATTTTTTTACTTTAACGTTTGTATCAGTTTCTTTTTTTATTTGTTTTTCTTCAAGCATTTTCTTTAATTGTTCTAAGAATGCTTTTTTATATTCATTTTTTAATATTCTTTCTATTTTCTTTTTTCCATAGCCCGTTTCTTTTGCGATTTTTACTTGTTGCATTCCACCTCGTGATAATTCATATATTTTTTTGCTTGTTTCTTCGTTTACTCTAATATTATGTTTAGGAAATGGAATATTATTAGCTTTACAGTAACTTATCACTCTATCAGCTATTGTTGTTGCAGAACATTGATATTTTTCAGCAATTTCTTGCATTGTTTTTCCATTTCTATATTCTAAGTATATTTTTTCTGATGGAAGGTCTTGTCTTTTTCTACCACTTCTTATTTTTAGGTTTTTTCCTTCTCTTTCTAGATAAGCATACAATTCTTCTGATATTGTTCTTTTAGTTAAATTTTTTGATTTTGCAATATCTCCTATTGTATAACCATCTAAATATAGATTATAAATTTCTTCACCAGTTACATTAGAGGCTATTTTCTTATTACCTTTTTTCTTTACTGGTGCAGCTGGCATTTCTATCTTATTTTGTTTACAGTATTTTTTAATTCTATTTACTACTGTTCCTTCTGAACAATTATATTTTTCAGCTAGTATAGTTGAAGAAGTACCTGATGCATACAAATTATACATTTCTTCTACTGGTAGATCAAGTTCTAGACTTATTATGTTTAACTCTAAATTATTTTCTTCACAGTATTCACGTAGTTTACGAATTATAGTATTATTTGAGCATTTATATTCTCTTCCTAATACAACTGCGGATATTCCTGATTGATATTTTTTATATATTTCATCAATTGGAAGTTTTATTTTTCTTCTTGCAGCTTCACGCATAGTTAATTCTATATCATTCTCTTTGCAATAATCAACTAATCTTTTCTTGATACATCTATCTGAGCAACCATAATCTTCTCCTATTTCACATAGTGACATACCACTAATATATTTTTTATATATTTCTTCGTTTGGGAGTTTAAATAATATAGGTCCTGCTTCACGAATTACTAATTCTAAATTATGTTCATTTGCATACTCTCTTAATCTGTTTAATATTACATTGTGCATACAGCCATATTTCTGGCCAAGTTTTTTTGATGATATTCCAGCTATATATTCATTATATATTTGTTCAATTGGCAAGTTCTTTTTTCTTCTATGACCTTCTCTTATATTTAATGGTAGATTTTCTTTTTTAGCAAATATTTTTAATCTTGATATTATTGTTTCAGGAACACAATTAAACATTTTAGCAAGTTCAGTTGAAGTTTTATCTTCATAACAATACATATTATATATATCTTGCATAGGTAATTCTAGTTTTGTTTTTTTAGTTAAGAATTCTATTTCATTTTCCCTACA
>ERZ780095.79-NODE-79-length-42298-cov-4.72637_pt1 | contig 42298 bp, 43 predicted proteins | sample MGYA00511574_ERZ780095 | MGnify/ENA primary metagenome ERZ780095 (study PRJEB29588, sample SAMEA2153837) | human gut metagenome | biome: human gut; feature: human-associated habitat; material: faeces | place: Denmark | collected 2008/2010 ...
TCAACTAGGGTTTAAATAATATTCTTTTAGTGTCTACTTTTTATTGACAAGTTCAAAGTTGTCTATTTCTTATCTTTTATAATATTTAGTATGTAATCCTTAAACTCATCTTTTGAAACTGTTGTTGTATCAGTACTTCCGTATTTTCTATAACTTACAAGATTATCACTTGATTCTTTATCACCTATTATTAATGAATATGGAATCTTTTTAGTTTGAGATTCTCTCATACGATAACCCAATTTTTCATTTCTATCATCAAGCTCGGTTCTTATATTAAGTTCTTTTAATTCATTTAAAACTTTTTCTGAGTACTTTTTATGAATTTCTGGATTTACTGGAATAATATTAACTTGAACTGGTGATAACCAAGTTGGTAATGCTCCTTTAGTTTCCTCTAATATATATGCCATAAATCTATCTAGTGAACCTAGGATTGCTCTATGTAGTACTACTGGTGTTTTCTTAACTCCATCTTTATCTACATATTTTAAATCAAATTTAGCTGGTAAGCAGAAATCTAATTGACAAGTAGATAATGTTATTTCATTTCCTATTGCTGGCTTTACATTAACATCTAATTTTGGCCCATAGAATGCAGCTTCACCAATTTCTTCTGTGTATTCAATTCCTAATTCATTTAAAACTTCACGTAATTCATTTTCTGCTTTATTCCACATTTCATCATCTTGATGATATTTTTCTTTATCTTCTGGATCTCTTAGTGATAATACACATCTATAGTTTGTAATATTAAAATCTTTATATACATCAAATATTAAATCTACAACACTTTTAAACTCTGATTTAATTTGTTCTGGTGTTACAAAAAGATGTGCATCATTTTGACAGAAATGTCTACCACGTTCTATTCCTTTAACTGCACCACTTGCTTCATATCTAAAGTCATGTGCAATTTCACCAATTCTTATTGGTAAATCTTTATATGAATGTAATTTATTTGCATATATCATCATATGATGGGGACAGTTCATTGGACGAAGTACAAATGATTCTCCATCTACTTCCATTGCTGGGAACATATTTTCTTTATAGTGATCCCAATGCCCTGATGTTTTATACAAATTAACTGTACCTACACATGGTGTTAATACATGAAGGTATCCTAATTTTCTTTCTTTTTCTTTTATATAGTTTTCTAATTCTTGCCATATTATATAACCATTTGGTAAGAACATTGGAAGTCCTCTTCCTACTAGATCATCAGACATAAATATATCTAAGTCTTTTCCTATTTTTCTATGGTCTCTTTCTTTAGCTTCTTCAAGCATTTTTAAATAAGCATCTAAATCTTCTTGATTGTCAAAACAAATCCCATAGATTCTTTGAAGCATTTTGTTTTTAGAATCGCCTTTCCAATATGCTCCACTAACCTTTAAAAGCTTAAAGTATTTTAATTCTTTAGTTGATTCAACATGTGGACCACGACATAAATCAGTAAAGTCACCTTGAGTATAACAAGAAATAACTGTATCGTTTTCATCCATTCTAGATATTAAATCTATTTTATATGGGTCATTTTTAAATTGTTCTAGCGCTTCTTCTTTAGAAAGTTCATGTCTAACAATTCTTTTCCCATCTTTAGCGCATTTTTTCATTTCCTTTTCTATTTTTTCTAGGTCTTCTTCTTTAATTACTTCATCCCCTAAATCAATATCATAATAGAATCCATCTTCTATTACTGGTCCTACCCAAAATAATGCATTTGGATATAAATGTTTTACTGCTTGTGCTAGTAAATGTGCACAAGAGTGGTTCATAATACTTAGTTTTTCATTTTCTTTAATATTCATAATTATCTCTCCTCTTATATCTATTATATACTCTTTCTCTTTTCATCTTTTTTATAACTTTAGCAGGCTTGTGCTTTTTTATTTTTGAATTATCAACTCTGTTTCTAAACTCTTGATAAACAAGGGCAGCAATACAAGAATTAGGACTATTTCTTAGATTATACAGAGTTTCAAAGCTTTGAAATGATAATGCAATTCTATAAGCTTCATCATCAATAATTTCATTATTTACTTCTCTTTTTAATAATTCTTCTGAAAGAAGTTTACGCATATCATAATCATCCATCGTTTTAATTTTGTAGTACAGCCATTCGATTGGTCTTTTTTCTAATTCAATCATTTTTTCCCCCAAATAAAAAAACTCCTAATTTTAGGAGTGAATTACACGGTACCATCCTTGGTTTAACTTGATTTAGATAACGGCAATGCCGGGATTCCTTTTCAGGTCCTACTCTAAAGGTAGTAACTATAATAAATTCATATTAGTTTACACCAAACACTAACTCTCTATAAATCATTTATTATAATCTTGTCCTTTGTCTCTGTAATTAAGTTCATATTATCACAAATATGAAAATTATTCAATATTTCATCTTAAATTTTTACTAATTAGTTCTACTTCTACTGATAGTTGTTTTATTCTTTCTATTATTCTTCTTGCTTTCACTTTATCAATACTGTTAGATGCAGTTGTAAAATGTTTTTCTAATTCTAAAATAGTAAAGTTCGATGTAAAAAATGTTGGAAGTCCTTCATCCATTCTGTATTGTAATATTGGTTCAATTACTTCATCTCTTCCCCATGCAGTTAAATATTCTGCCCCTATATCATCTAGTAATAAAAGTGGGGTATGTTTTAATAAATAGAATTTTTCTGAATAATCAGTTGAAAATGAATCTTTAAGACTTCTTAGTAATTCTGGGGTATGTATTATTACTGAAGTAGTTCCACTCTTAGCTAATTCATTGAATAATGCTGAAATAAGGTATGTCTTACCACTTCCAAAACTTCCATGTAGGTATATTCCTTTTGGATTAGTTCCTTTCTTGTATTCATTTATAAAATTCTTTATTGCTTTTATTATTTCTATTCTATTTTTATCATTTGTATATATATTCTTTATACTTGCATTTTTTATATCTTTTGCTACATCAAATACTTGAACATTTTCTCTATATTCTTCTTTTTTCAAATATTTACACATGTCATATGAAAAGTTAATAGTATTTTTATTTTGCTTTGGAGTAAGGCAAAAACCTCTGACAGAATTAGAACAAGCAGCAAGAGATGGACAATTACTACAATTTGTATGTTCCTTGCTAGAATCCATTAATCTTGATGTATATTTCATTCCTACTTCTTCATCTATTTTATATTGTGTAATTAGTATTCTAAACGCTTCATCTTCTAAAGCTTTTATGTAATTTTGTTTTATTGAAGTACTAATTTTACTGTTTAAAAATTTATCTATTTTTTCCATATAACCACCTAGGTATATTTTAACACATAAAAAGATACTTAACAATTAGTATCTTTTGTTTTATTAGTCGCCAGCTTATGGGGTTTCACTAGTAGCATCAGTATTAGTAGTGGTATTATTAACTGCGACTATATTTATATTAAAGATTCTATTTAATTCAGAATGAGTTAAATCAATATGTATTGAATATATTGCTTTTGGAGGTAAAGGCTCTCCAATTTGATTTACTTTTTTAACTTGTGTTTCTGTATATATAACATCATCAACTGCACTTACAAATTTACTTGGAAACTCATAAAACATATCACCATACAATATACCGTTCTTTTTAACAATTAATCTTTTAGTATTTGTAGTATTTGGTTGAGCGTTTGCAATAACTCCATTAAATGTTATTTCAATTCCTTGTTGAAAGTCTGCTTTCTCGATTGGACTTAATGATAAGTCATCATTTTGGTCTAGTCCCTTAATTTCTTCAATTCCTCCATAATTGAATAGGATGTCATCTTCTACTACTTTTACTATTTGATTTCTATACGAATTCATTTCCTTTACCGAAGTTGCATTTTGTTGGCGTTCTCTGTAGTGGTCAACTACTTTAAAAAGAGCTAATACTATTGACATTACAAGTACAAAAGTAACTAATAATTCCGCGATTGTAAATCCTTTATTATTTTTCATATCCTAACCTCCTATTGTGAAACTTGTGAAACCACTATTGTTGCATATTTTTTATTTACGGCTTTATTACTATTATTTTCTTTATCACCGGAGATATTTTCTTTATCACCGGAGATATTTTCTTTATCACCAGAGAACTTTATCATGAAAGCCTTTATTATGTTTTTTCCTTCTCCTTTTTTTCTTTTTATATAATATTCACAATAGTTTTTTAACCCTTTATCACTTTTTATACTTTCACTTTCACAATTATTAGTGGTATCATATGTATAAATTGCTTCTATTTTTAAGGCTTTTACTAGTTCTTTATAAACAAATGAACCGGTACAGGTATTATTGACACTATCATTACATTCAAGAACATTATTATTAATACTCATGGTTATCCTTTTTTGTACATTATTTGATGTTTCTAGTTCCACCATTTCCTCATATAGCGTATTTGCTAGATATATTTCTTGTGGATTATCATAGTTTACTACTCTTTCATATCTACTAATTAATGGTATTACGTTCATTGCTAGATAGGTAAACATTCCTAGTACAAATACTGAAACTATTATTGCTTCTGCTAGAACAAATCCTTTGTTATTTTTTTTCATAAACTTTACCCTTCCTTACTTGATTATATTCTGATAATATTATATAATAAATTGTAGTAAAATACTAGAATAAAAGATAATAAAGGGGCAAAAATATGATTCAGTATGATGTAGTCAACGTTCCAATAGTTGATATTGTTAACCAAATTATTTTATATGCTTCAACACATAGAGCAAGTGATATACATATGGATCCAAAAGAAGATTGCTTGTTGATTCGTATGCGTATAGATGGAGAATTAAGGAATCACACAAAGATTCCAAAATCATATGAAAGAAATTTAATTACTAGGGTTAAGCTTATTTCAAATATGAATATAACTGAAACTAGACTTCCTCAAGATGGTGCGATAAAAGGTAAAATCGAAGGAAGAGATTTGGATATGCGTGTATCTGACTTACCTACTAATGAGGGTGAAAAAATAGTTATTCGTATTCTTGATTATTCTAAAAGTTCTGGTGGTATTGATTCTCTTGGATTCTCTGCCAAAAATTTAGATTTATTAAAGAAAATGATCGCAGTTCCAAATGGTATTATATTAGTAACTGGTGCGACTGGTTCTGGTAAATCTACTACTACGTATTCTATATTACAAGAGTTAAATAAAGAAAACGTTAATATTATAACTGTTGAAGACCCAATAGAAATGAATATAGAGGGCGTTAACCAAGTACAAGTTAACAGTGAAATAGGTCTTACATTCGCTAATGTACTACGTTCTATATTACGTCAAGATCCTAATATAATTCTAATAGGAGAAATTCGTGACTCTGAGACTGCACAGATTGCGGTAAGAGCATCTATTACTGGACACTTGGTTTTATCAACACTACATACTAATAACTCGTTAAGTACAATTGAAAGACTTCTTGATATGGATGTTGAAAGATACTTATTGTCTAGTGCACTTACTGGAATTATTTCACAAAAACTAGCTAGAAGACTTTGTCCTAAGTGTAGAGTTTTAAGACCAACTACCGATTATGAAAAAGAAATATTTAGATTAGTTTTAAATAAAAATGTTGAACAAGTATATGATGCTGGTAAATGTGATGATTGTACAGAAGGATATCATGGACGTATTGCTTTACAAGAAGTTTTATATATAAATGATCAATTAAGAAGCAGTATATCTAATCCTAATACTACTAAGGATGAATTAAACAAACTTGTTTATACTAGAGATGTTACTACTCTACTTGGAGATGGACTTGAAAAAATAATCGATGGTATTACAACATTCTCTGAAATATTTAAGCTTATTGAAGTTGATTTGGAATTAAAATCTTTAAAGAAAAAAGCTGCGGAAGAATTTGGTGCGGTTGGAAATGAAATAGTTAATACACCTCCTCCTGTTGTAAATAATCCTGTTAATGTGGCTCCACCAATACAACAAGAGCCTAAAGTAGATGATGCAGAATTAATAATTGATGAACCTGTTAATCAAGCTAATGTTGATATAACAACTCCTTCTGTAGATAGAGTTGTTCCAATTGAAGCACCTACTCTTGAAATTAATTCTAATCAAGTAAATAATGTTGGAACTATTAATCAAGCACCTGCTAACCCATATACGTTTGTTCCAAGCCAAAATATTCCAGATGCTTCAGATGATCAAATTATAGATATTATAGATGAACCTGTTAATCCAGCTGTCCCTCCTGTTTCTCCTGTTTCTCCTATACCTCAAGATCCAATGCATGCATATTTTAATCAAACTAATAACGTAAATTAAAGAGAGTTTTTAATTAAACTCTCTTTTTTCTTCTAATACTAATTTTAATACTTCATTATTTATATCTTCTATTGTTCTTATTTTATTATCTCTTATACAATTAATGTATTTCCAATTATATAATTCTTTTAATTCTAGATAACAAGCTTCTGCATGTCTTAAGTGTGCTTCACTTTTTTCATGTTCATCTAAGCTTGTTCTATTTTTCTTTAATTCTTTTGCGTATTCATATGGCATATGTAAGAATATTGTTACATCTGGTTTTGGAAGTTCTAATAACCAAAACTCTAATTTATCTATCCATTGATACATATTAAATCTTTCTTCTTTATCTAGAATTTTGCTTCCTTGATGCGCTAGATTTGAAGTAGTATATCTATCTAATATTACAAAGTATCCTTTGTCTAAATATTCAATTACTTTCCCTATATTGTATTTTCTATCCGCGGCATAATATAATGACGCTACTTTAGGGTCAACGTTAACTGCACCCTCTGTGAAATAAGAAGGACAAACTTCAGGCTTTCCTAAATAAGGTCCCCCAACTATTTTACCTGTTGGTGTGTCATATCTTGGAAAATCTATTCTTATACAATTTAGATTTAAATCATTAAGTCTTTTTTGAAGAAGTTCTGTTTGCGTTTGCTTTCCACTACAATCAGTTCCCTCTATTACAATCAATTTACCTTTCATTAATACTACCCCTTTCTAGTATACAAAACGTGTTTGTATTCTACTCCATCACATTCATTATTACTTAGTACTTTTCTATTCCATTTTTCCTTGTCGAAGTTTGGAAAAAATTTATCTGCATCATATTCTTTATCTATTTCTGTTATATACATAGAATCTACATAATCAATGAACAAGCTATATATTGCTGCCCCGCCTATTATGAACATTTCTTCATCTCTTGTCTCTAAGGCTTTTAAAAGCGTATTAAAATCATAATATACTTCTACTTCATCAGGAAATTTATAATCATCAAGTGTTAATACTATATGATGCCTATTAGGAAGTAATTTTGGTAGTGAATAAAATGTATTACTTCCCATAATGATTGTTTTACCACTTGTTTTTTCTTTAAAAAACTTTAAATCTTCTGGGATATGCCATAAAAGTTTATTATCTTTTCCTATTTCCATATTTTTTCCAACTGCGACTATTAAACTTAAATTTTTCATCTGCCTCACCTACTGTGCAATTGGGAATTTAATAGGTCCCATATGTTCATATTTTTCAACTTTTATATCTTTTAATTCTTTTGAGTTGTCAAATTTATAGAAGTCATCTATTTCTGGGTTTAACCATAGAGTTGGTGCTTTTATATCATCATTTTCATCAAATCTTTTAATTTGTTCTTTTATTCCATCTACTTGATTTACATATATATGTGCATCTTTTATGCTCCAATCTATTGTTCCTGGTTTTAATCCAGTAACATGAGCAATTAAACTAAGTAGTGTTGCATATTGTGTTACATTAAATGGAAGTCCTAATGGTACATCACAACTTCTTTGATGAACCCACATGTTTAAATATCCATCTGTGACATCCCACTCACTACTCCAAACGCAAGATGGAAGTACTGCGGTTTTTAGATAATCATCTTGCCAAAGACTCATAACCATTCTTCTATCTTCTGGGTGGTTTTTTATTTTATCTAATAGTGTATCAATAAGAGAAAATTTATTAACAATATAACCATATGCGGTTCCTATTGTGTGTGCATATTCAACTCCAAAATCTTTTTCTACTTGCTTTTTTTCTCCATCTATAAGTTGGGTTGCTCTCCACTTACCATCTTCACTAATTTCCCATTCATCCCAAATATGAACATTTCGTTCTTGTAACCATCTTACATCATTTGATTGTGCTTGATAAATCCAAAGCATTTCAGTTATTGCTTGTCTAAAATATAATTGCTTTGTCGCAAGTACTGGAAATTCTTCTCTTAAATCAAAGTGTAAGTGATAAGATGGAATCTTGATTGAATTGGTACCTGTTCTATTTTCTACCTCTACTCCTTCAGATAATATTTTTTTACATAATTTAATATACTCACTATCCCATTTTGTCATTTAATTACCTCCAAAATATAAACTACTCTACTATGTTGTTATTCTCATCAAAATCTAATTTAATTACTTTTCTACTAGCTAGATAATCACACATGTGTACAAAGTTTTGATATTTATTTTTTGGAATTGGTAAGACTTCATTTCCATCAAAATCTTTATTCCAAGCACCCATATGTGATGAGATAACATTACAGATAAACTCTATATCTTCATCACTCATTCCTAGATTTTTAGTGTTATCTTTTACATATTTTGCGGCAAGTAATGGATGTTCTACTTTAGTGTATTTACTATGTTCCATACCACTTTTTAATCCATCATGTAACATAAGTGCTATAAGCATTAACTGTCGTTCTCTTTCTGTATATTTATCACCAATTAATGGATCTGATAAAAGTTCATATGCTATTCTTACAGCGGCTTTTGTATGTCTTAATAGACCTCCTTCACCTAGTGCATATGATGGATGATATTTACCGGTTGATGATGCTGGTACCTCAAAGAAATAATCAGGTAAGCCATCTATTAAATAACAAGCATCAGCTTTTAGAGTTTGATCTTTTATATATTTTAAAACGTCTTCAAATTTTTCTACTTTATTCATGTTACCTCCTACACTACAAATAATTATATCACATCAAACAAACGTTTACAACTAATCCAATATAAAATTTAGTAAAATATTGTTTGAAACATATAGTTTATCTTTTGGAATATAAATATAATTATCTTTTTCTATTAGTAATCCTTTATTTATTAAATCATCTATATTAAATACATCTCTTATGTCAATACTAAATTTTTCTTTAAAGGTTTTTTTGCTTATTCCTTTCATTTTACGAAGTCCACATATTAGTTCTTCTTCCATCATTTTATTTTTATCAAGTTTTTCTTCGTATATTTTGTAATTACCTTTTAAATACGAATTAATTCCTCTTGTATTTGTATATCTAGTGTTTTCTATATAACCTGATGCACCTAGTCCAAATCCATAATAATTTAGGTTATTCCAATAGTTTAAGTTATGTCTTGACTCTAATCCTTCTTTAGAAAAATTACTTATTTCATAATGTTTATATCCAATGTTTTCTAAGTAATCAATTATATAATAATACATTTCTCTATCTAGTTCTTCAGAAATTGGTTTTATACCATCTATATATAATTTAGTATTTTCTTCTATTATTAATGAGTAAATAGATATATGTTCTACATCTAAACTTTTAAAAAAGTCTAAGTCACATTTTAAATCTTCTATTGTTTCGTTTGGAAATGCATACATTAAATCTATGTTTATATTGGAAAAATATTTTTTCGCAAGAAGAATTTTATTTTTTATGTCTTCTATATTGTTTTCTCTATTTAAAAACTTATAAAATTTATCATTTATAGTTTCTATTCCTATACTTAGTCTATTTACTTTATTATTCTTACAAAGCTTTAAAAAATCTTCATTTATATCGGCTATATTAGCTTCTATCGTAAATTCATAGTTTGGTTCTATATTTAATTTATTTGTTATGGAAAACAATTTATTTAACTCTTTTTTACTAAGTATAGACGGAGTCCCTCCACCTATATATATTGTTTCTAGCATATCTTGTTTATAATTGTTATTTACTTCATTTGATAGTTCATCTAAATATGATAAAGCTAAAGACTCATTATAAAACATTTTTGCAAAATCGCAGTAACTACAAATACTCTTACAGAATGGAATATGTATATATAAGCTTTTCATTATAATTTGTGATTCCCTGGTTTGTGTTTATTAAGTACATTAGATAATTCGCTATATAATTCTTCACCAAGTATTTCTTCACTTAAATTGTCACTTATTGTTGATTTTGGTATATTCATAAAATGTTCTGTTTCTCTAAGAGACCAGTTAAATTTAATTATCTTCTCTGCAAGGATGGTTGCTTCTTCTTTTGTTATGGAATGTTTCTTTGAAAAATTTTCTCTTCCTGTTGGTACACCATTCTTACCACCTTTTATAGCACCTAAAATAAGATTATTTTGTTTTTTCATTTCAACGAGTTTGAATGTATCTGGATAAATCTGTTCTAATTTTTTCATATGAAGTTGAAAACTTTTTTTACATATTTTAAAATGTTTGGCAGCATCTGCCATAGTAACTTCATTATCTAAATAATAGTTTGCCTCTTCCAATAATTGTTCATTATTCATATTGCTTGTTTCCCTTCTATTATTTTTTATAGTTATTTATGTTTTTTATTTTTATAATATCGTTTAGAGACTTCACCATATAAATCTTCTCCTAGAGTTTTCTTTGTAAACCCATTATATAATGTTGAAGGACTAACATCACTCTCTAAGCCTCTTAGTGTTGTGTTTTGTTCAACCATATTTTTTGCTAGTTCAATAGTTTCCTCTTTACTTAACTTTTTATGTCCTAAGTTTCCACTTGTTGATTTACCTTTTATCCATTTTTCAGCTTTCACTTTATCTAGGATGGCTTGCCTTTTTGGATCTAATCTAGTTGTGTCATATAGCCCTTCAAAATGTTTTACAAGGGCTGTTTTTGAAATACCAATTTGTTTAGCAATTTCACCAATTGATTCATCTGTATTTATATATCTTTCTGCAGCATATCTTACTATTTCTTTTGTAATAATCATTATTCTTCACCATCCATACTTAATACGCTCATAAATGCTTCTTGTGGAAGTTCTACGCTTCCAACTTGTTTCATCCTTTTTTTACCTTCTTTTTGCTTTTCAAGTAGTTTTCTTTTTCTAGTTATATCTCCACCATAACATTTTGCTAAAACATCTTTTCTTAAAGCTTTAACTGTTGCTCTTGCAATTATATGATTTCCAAGTGCAGCTTGTATTGGAATTTCAAACATTTGCCTTGGGATTGTTTTTCTTAATTGTTCTACTACGCTTTTACCTCTATTGTAAGCAAAATCTTTGTGTACAATTACACTTAATGCATCTATTACTTCTCCGTTTAATAAAATATCCATTTTAACTAGATTACTGGTTCTATTGCCAATAAATTCATAATCAAATGATGCATATCCTTTTGTATATGATTTTAATTTATCAAAGAAATCATATACTATTTCAGATAATGGTAATTCATAGTGAATATTAACTCTAGTTGCATTTATATATTCCATGCTTACATAATTTCCTCTTTTGTTTTGACATAATTCCATTATAGGTCCTATAAACTCACTTGGAGTAAATATGCTTGTTTTAATATAAGGTTCTTTTATTTCTGAAATTGTTTGTATTTCTGGCAACTTATTAGGAGAGTCAACCATTATAGTTTGTTTATTAGTAAGTATTACTTCATATACAACTGAAGGTGCAGTTGTTATTAATTCTATGTTAAATTCTCTAGTGATTCTTTCTTTTATAATATCTAAATGTAATAGTCCTAGGAATCCACATCTAAACCCAAAACCTAATGCAGTTGATGTTTCTGGTTCAAATACCAAAGAGGCATCATTTAGTTTTAATTTATTTAATGCATCTCTTAAATCTTCAAATTTTGTTGATTCGATAGGATATAATCCACAGAATACCATTGATTTCATAGGTTTATATCCAGGTAATGGTTCAGAAGCTGGGTTTTCATCTAATGTTATAGTATCTCCTACTGCAACATCCATTATATTTTTTATACTTCCTACAACAAACCCTACTTCACCACTAGAAAGTTCATCTATTTTTTCTTCTTTTGGTGTATTTATAGTAAGTTCTGTGACATCATATACTGCACCACTTTGCATAAATCTTATCTTATCTCCAACTTTTAATGAGCCATCTACAACTCTTACTGATGCGATTACTCCTTTATATGAATCAAATACACTGTCAAATATTAATGCTTTTAATTTAGAGGCACTTTTACCCTCAGGAGATGGTACTCGTTCTACAATTGCATCTACTAACTTTTTAACTCCTTCTCCTGTTTTAGCACTGGTCAATATTATTTCATCTTTTGAGAATCCAATTAAATCAATTAATTCTTTACTTACTTTTTCTACATCTGCGTTTGGTAAGTCTATTTTGTTTATTACTGGAATTATTGCAAGATTAGATTCTAGTGCAAGATATAAATTGGCAAGTGTTTGTGCTTCTATTCCTTGTGCAGCATCTACTACTAATATTGCTCCTTCACATGCGGCTAGACTTCTAGATACTTCATAGGAAAAGTCTACATGTCCTGGGGTATCTATTAAATTTAATAAATATTCTTCATTGTTATAGTGATATTTTAATGAAGCCGTGTTTAATTTTATAGTTATACCACGTTCTCTTTCTATATCCATATTATCAAGTAATTGTGCCTTTGCCTCTCTTTTACTTACAGCATTAGTTATTTCAAGAATTCTATCAGCTAGGGTACTTTTACCATGATCAATGTGCGCTATAATACAAAAGTTTCTTATATTTTTTTGTTGCATTTTTATCACCTTTTATTATTTTATCATAATTTGTTGCAAGAAAAAAGATTATAGTTTTTAATATCCTATAATCTTATATAGTTTAACGTTTTAATGATAAAACTTTTACTTCATTATTAATATAGCTATCTAAATCTTCTTCAGATACTTCTATTTCTGGATCTGCTTCATAAGTATCATTATTTTCTGTTTCGAATGAATTATATATATCAAATTCTGCTTCATTCATAGCGTTATAACTCTTGCTTAATGAATCCGGATCAACGTCTTTTGGGTTTGGTCCTCGTAGATAAGGGTCATTTTCATCATATATAGGAATATCCTCTTCACTATAATCATTACCTGGTTTTTCATTTTCATCTTTAGTTGGAGTTTTTTCATTTTCTCTTTTTGCTTCTTCTTGAGCTTCTTTATATAAACGTTCAGCTTCTTCTCTTTCTGCTTTACCATTTTGTTTATCGGCTTCTAATGCAGTATTCATTGATTCTGTCCATCCTAACTTATATGCATTAACCATATTGTCATTTACGTTAGAACCACTATTTTTATAGTTATTAACATCTTTTTCTAATCTTCTTTGAATTTGACTATCAGATAGTAATGTTTCTCTACCTTCATATGCATATCTATTTTTAGCAACATCATTTAATGTTCCTGCATCTTCTTCAATAACAACATATGAATTATCAATATCCATTGAATTGTAGATTGCACTATGTTTATATGCTCCTACTTCATTTGCATAATTATGCGCTGCCAAGTAGCCTTGTTTATAAGCCTCTGCAGTCTCTACGCTATTAAACCTATGTCCATTTACTTCATATGTTTTTTGTTTATCTGCTTCTTCTTTTTCTTTATCAGTTAATTTGCTTTCATCTACTTTTTCTGTAGTTGTTTTCTTAGTATTGCTAATTACTTTACCATTTTTCTTAGCAAAATCTAATCTTTCTTCAGTAGTCATTTTATCCCAAACTTCTTTAGTAACAGTATATTCACTTCCATCCTTAGAGTCAATTTTAGTTAGACCTCTAATTCTGTTCATGTATAATACATCATCTTCTATTTCCATATTAGAATCAATTGTACTAGCAGCAGCTTTACGAATTTCTGTATAACTAGGTCTAGATGATTTTTCTTTTTTGTCTTTATTTTCAATTCTTCCTGTTGCTAATCTTTCAACTAAACTTTCTATATGTCTTCTTACATTTTGAATAGTACATGGACCACTTTCAGCTATTTTAATATGGTCAGATAATCTTTCGCCTTTTTGTACTTGAGATTTTTTATTAGTTCTATATTGATCATCAAAGCTTCCTGGTTCAGTTGATACAACAAGATATTGTTGATAATCTTTTTCACCATTAGCATCACGATATCCACGAATCATATTAAATGCTAAGTTCTTAACACAAGCAAGTGTAGCTTCGTCATTTTCTATACCATCTGAACCATTTATACCATGATTATAGAAGTATGCAAATGTTCTAATAACTTTATCTGCATTAGTACTATTAGGTGCTTTATTAAATTCAACTATAGAGTTTTCAATCTTTTCAAACCAAGTTCTGTTTGCTTCGTTTTCTATTAGACTTGCTACTCCACTTGGAGCTTTACCATTCATTGCATATAATGACATTTTTGTAGTAAAGCTTTGATATTTAGCCATTATATCATTAGTATCAATTTCATCAGTTCCAAATATTTTATACATTTCTTCACTTGTATAATTATTTAATACTAGCTTAGCAGCGGCTACCTCATCATAAGTAAAATGTAATGTTGCTTCGCCATCTTCTTCAAGAGCAAATACATTTTTATCTAATGCTTTTGAATTAAGTGCTTCTGTAACTGAGAATACATTTTCAGCAAATACTCTTCTTTCATCATCCTTTTTCATTGAATTCATTAATGATTCAAAAGATTTATTTGTTGATTCTTCATTTTTATTCTTATTTGTATTTTTGTTACATGAAGTTACTGCTGCGGCAATACCAGTAGCTCCTAATACACCAGCAGCTACTCCTATAGCTATTTTAGCAGCTTTAGCAGCTCTCTTTTTGTTGTAATTTTTTTCTAACAATTTTTCTTCTATATCTTTAGAGTCTTCATCATCTTTAGAGTCTTCATCTTTTTTAACTTTTTTAACTTCTTTAACTTCTTCTGTATCTTTATCATCAGGATTATTAGTATCGACATCAGTATTTGTATTTTCTTCATTATCTTTATCTTTAAAGGTATTGTATGCCTCATCTAAGTCCCTACCACTATATATATCTTCAAAATCCTCTTTTTCTTTTCTAGCCATAACTTCTTCTAATGCCTCTACTCGTTTTTCTGCCTCTGGACCCTCATCAATTTCAAAGAACTTTCCAAATTTTCCTTGTTTCTTTGCTTCTAAGCTTTCATAAATAAACTTATCCATAATTGGAGAATATGGGCGTTTTTCTATACTTCCATCACGCTTTTTAATATAAGCAATACCTTTTTCTCCTCTATTGTCAATAACGAGTGCTTCTGTTTCATCCATAAATTCTTGCACTTTTAGATCATATTCATATAGCTCTATTTCTTTAGTATCTCTTTCTGAATTTGAATCAAACATTTTCAATGTTAATTTTTGGCTATCAGCAAGTTCCTTTATATTTTTTAATTCATCTAATGGAACTCCTTCTGGATATGTAAATTTTCCTAATCTACCATCTTTATATTCTACATATATAGTGTTTATAGCATTTACTTGTTCACCATTTTTAGAATATACTGCACCTATATTATCTACATTTTCCCAATCAATTTTCATTATTAACACCTACCCTTTAACTCTTTTCTTACCAGTTAATTTATAACCTTTGTTTATTAAAGTCTTATCACTTTGACTTTCACTCCATTTTATATCATAACCAGCTTCTTTAATAAGTTTTCTTGTTTTATATCTATATTGATAAATTGTTTTATATTGTGCTTTTCTATTTTGTTCATATCCTACAATTGAAGTTGTTTGACTGAATAAATATGTTGTCTTTGTTTCGTATGCACTACATTTAACTGTTACACTTGATGATATTTTAATTGTATCACTTGCAGTTAATGTTCCTACTTCTCTTGTATATATTTTAAATATTTTGTATGGACTTGATGTACAAGTCTCATCACAGTATGACCAGTCAGTTCCGGCATATACATACTTAGTTGTTAATGTATCTGCTGGTTTTTCTTTTAATGGTTTAGTCATACCATAATATTTCCATCCATCATTGCTTCCTGTTTTTACTGCATAAACCTTAGTTGAAGTTGTTGTTGTTCTATAATAGTCATAACCTTTACATACTTTTTCAGTTATACTACCAGTTTTTTCTATAACTTTACCATATATTGGTTTACCTACTGTATAAACATATTTATCAAATACTTCTTTTTTGCCTAAATCCTCTGTGATTTTAGTATCTGTTTTTCCGAATTTTGGAGGGTTCTTTGGATTATAAGTAGATGTAGTCCAATCACTCCACTCACTATATTCATTTTCCCAAGTTTTCTTATATTCGTATTCATATACTTTATCTTTTTTAATTACTTTGATACTACATACATTAGTATTTCCAGCTTTATCTTTTACATATCCATATATTGTATGAGTTCCATCTTTTGTTACCTTATATGAATTGTTGTTTTTATATGTTGTGCTTTTTCCTATTCCGTATGAACCAATTCCACTTGTTTTGTCATATTTTTTCTTAAATCCAATTACAACATTACTTGTATAATGTCCATCTTCATAAGAGCCACTTTGTACAGCTAGGCTACAATCTGGCTTAGTAGCGTCTCTTTTTACTTTAATACTACATACTGCAGTATTTCCTTTAGAGTCTTTAACATAACCATAGATTACTTTATTACCATCTTCATCGATAGTATAAGTTTTTTTGCCATTGTATGTTGTAGAAGTTCCTAAACCAAAGTCAGTAATATGAGCACCATTTGTTGTCTTTTTAGATTTAAATCCAATTACAACATCACTTCTATACCAGTTGTTATCACCCATAGTACCTTTTTCTACTTCTAGTGAACAAGATGGTTCTGAGTAATCAACCTCTTTTACTTTAACTTTCTTAACTGTTACATCACAAACTGCCTTATTTCCAGCTTTATCTTTAACATAACCATATACTTTAGTTGTACCATTTTTTTTAACTATATAATTAGTTTTAGAATTGTATGTAGCTTTAGATGAAGTTGTAACTCCATAAGATGAGATTCCACTAGTTGAATCAGTTCTACTAGTAAATCCAACATTTACATTACTTATATAATCTCCATCTTCATTTTTTGTACCTGATAATACACCCATGCTACAACTTGGTTTTGCTGTATCTTTTTTAACTACAACACTACATACTGCAGTTTCACCTTTAGAGTCTTTAACATAACCAAATACTTTAGTTGTACCATCATCTGTAACTACGTAAGAGTTTTCTTTGTTATATATTTCACTTAATCCAATTCCATATGAAGTTATTTTTGCTCCACTATTTGTTGTCTTTTTAGATTTAAATGAAACTGTTACATTACCAACATACCAGCCATTTTCACCTTTTTTACCCCTTGATATTGTTAATACACAAGATGGCTTACCACTAGGTTTTGGATTGTTGCCCTTACCTCCACCATTATTTCCCTTGTTGTTATTGTTTACTGGTTTTGTTACTTCTTCTTTTTCACAAATTGCTGTTTTACAATATGAATAGCAACCTAAATGAACTATTATGTAATCTTCTTCTTTGCTACATTTTAGATTGACTTTCATTTCATATTCTTCTGATTTTTTAGTTAATGTAACATACGAATTTCTAGTATCACATGTTTTACCATATTTATCAGTAAAAGGTAATACTAATTTCATATCTAACATTTCTTGTAATGTTAGTGTAACTGAATCTCCCTCTTTTTGAGGTAATCTATCAGTTGTAAAGTATGTTATTGCCGCTTCTTTCATATCATTAACATTATCTTTAAATATTCTATTATTTAATCCTGTTAAATCAACTTTTGGCAATAGCCATACTAATAATAGTACAAATACTACCGCAACTATTAATTTTACTATAAGATCTCTTAATGGAAATCCTCTTTTTTCTTCTTCCTCGTACATACGAATATCCCCCTCTCGTTTGGTTCATTATAATACCATATTTTTTAGAATTTGTCAATATTGAGTTCCACTACTGTGCATCCACTATTGAAGTTATCTAACTTATATGATTTAACCTTTTTATTTATTTTTAAATTCTTATGAACCTCATTTTTTAATGCTCCACTACCTATGCCATGAATTATCAAAACTTTTTCATTTTTAAGCTTGATATTATCATTAATAAATTCCATCACCAATACTCTTGCACTATCTCTTGTCTCACCATGTAAATCTATACTTGGAATATTGTTATAAAACACTTTTAAATGTATCCATTGCCTTTTTTAAATCAATCGATGTTTTATCCATAGTTTCACAAGATAATGCTGCAGTTACATTAGAACGTCTCATTGAATCAGTAACATTGTAACCACTAGATATAAAATATGTAAATGCTGCATGATATATATCACCTGCTCCTGTTGTATCAACTACATTAACAGGTATTGATGGTATTAATTTATAACCATTGAAATAAGTAAAACTACCTGCTTCTCCTAATGTAATGATTGTATCCTTATCAAGCTTTTCTTTTAGTATTTCATATGAATTTAGTATTGTATTCATATTTGATGGATTTATTTCTACATTAGTATATTCACTCACAAACTCCTTAGAACAAATAACATAATCAGCTAGCTTTGCAAGTTCTATTACATCTTTTGTTACATTCCCTGCATCAAGTATTTTTATCGCATTTTTGTTCTTTTCAATAACCTTTTTTGCTAGCTCTTTTTCATATCCATCCATATAGATTATGTCAAAACTTTCTTCTATATCTAAGTCTAGGTTATTTGTTATTTTGCTTCTAACTGTTACAACGCTTCTATCTCCCTCACTTGCATTACTAATAATGTAACTTACTGGAGTATTGAATGTTGGATCATTTAAAACTTTTAGGTATTTATTGTTTATATTTTTGCTTTTTGAATTCTTAACTATTTCGCTTCCATAGAAATCTTTTCCTACTGCTCCAGCAAAATATACTTCCTTTCCCCATTTTGATAATAATGATGCTGCATTATATGCACTGCCACCATATGTTTTGTACTGCTTATCGATTTTTATTTTACTATCTTTAGATAAAGGCTTAGGAACCGGTAAAGTAATATCATACGTAGCCTGTCCTATGCAAATTATTTTCATTATATCACCATTATAATTATAACAAATTTCTTAAAAATTTACAGCACTTTTATCGGTTTTACACGATTTTTGTCTTTTTCATACACTTTATATAGTGCAAGTGCACATTTTTTACTGTCAACAAACATAATTTTGTCGCTTTTATATCTATTTTCCAATATTCTTCCATTCTTAATTTTCTCTTTTATAAAGTCATCTACTTCAACTATCTCAAATCCATTTACTACATCTACTATTGGAATAATCTTATAATTACCAGATTCAATATCTTTAATTGTATATGCACTATCTATACTAATATTTCCTTGTCTTGTTCTTTGTAAGTCTTCCATAGTTACTGGTATTTCTAGTTTTAGGCCTATATCTCTTATTAGACTTCTTATATAAGTTCCTTTACTTACAGATACTCTAAATTTAAAACTATCTTCATCTAAATCAATAAGTTTTATATCATATATTTCTATTTCTCTTTTTGGTAATTCAACAGGTTGATTACATCTTGCATATTCATACAATCTTTTACCATTTACTTTTACTGCTGAGTATAGTGGCACTTCTTGTATACTTTTTCCTAAAAAGCTATTTAATACTTGTTCAAGTTTCTCTTTTTTTATGTTATACGAATGATTTTCTTCTAAAATATTACCGGTTATATCAAGGGTATCTGTAGATATTCCAAGTTTTACAGTTGCAATGTACTCTTTTGTCTCACATGATAAATTATCAACCACTTTAAGTGCTTTTCCAAGGGCTAATACCAATACTCCAGTCGCTATTGGGTCAAGTGTACCTGTATGGCCTACCTTAGTGGTATTAAATATTTTACTTACTATATTTACTACATCACGGGAAGTATACCCTTTTTCTTTATTAACTACCAATATTCCGTCCATATTATCACCAGATAAATAATATCACAATCATTAAAAAAAAGATAGAGTTCTATCCTTTTAGTATATGGTACTTCTTAATAATTCTATTTGTCTTCTTGTAAGATTAGTATATTTTAAAATTATATTTGGGTTTACATTATATTTTCTTTTGATTTTTTCTTGTTTTTGCTAAAGCATTTAATATCCTCTTCCCTCCATTCATTATAAATATTACACATATATTTATTTTTTCCTAAAAAAGTGTATAAAAAAAGAATCAAATTTCTTTGATCCTTATGATGACGATTTTACCTGTGATGGTTCTGCTTCTATTACTGCCATAAAATAAATTCCTGATGAAGCAAGTCCTCTTGTATGAATTGATCCATTAACTGCTAGTCTAGGGCAATAAGTTGTCCCTGATGTTATATCACCATTTTCCTTACATGGACAAGAATCACTATTACCACAAGATAACCAGATTGCAACACCAGCATTATAACCACTTTTAAATCCAGATGAGCAATCAGCTTGTGCAGTATATTTACCATCGCAAAAATTATTTGAAATAGTGTTATTACCACTTAGTATTTTTATGTCTTCTAATGTTGGAATTGTTTTTCCTGTAATCAAATTATTTTTAATTGATGTATAACTCATAATTGTTTTTTGCTGTGTTAAAAGAACTCTTATAGTGTCTCTACTTTTTATTACTATACCAGTATAAGAATTATTACCTACAGTTACAGTTACATTTTCCTTTACAGAGTAATAAGTATTTAGAGTGTTACTGTTATTGCTATAACTATATGTATTATTATTTACATTAATAATTTGAGTTTGTTCACTAAAAACATTCCCACCATCGGTTACTTTCTCATTTATCTTATCTTCACTTGCAAATTCAAATATGCCATTATTATTATTACCTATTGTTTTTTTATTAACTGAGTCATTTAAATATATATAATACTTATAACTTCCATTTTCTTTTAATGCAACTACCATTCCGGTAAATCTATTCGTATCAACACTACTATCTAAATCTCTTAGTTTATATATCACCATATCACTAGTAGCCTCATCTATTATAGCCATTTTCTTTGCTGCATCTATAAATAATTCTGCTTGTTTTTGAGTTGCATTGTTTTTTGTCTTTTTTATTACATTTTGAACTGCTGGGACAGCAATCATTAATAATACTCCTAGTATAACAATTACTGCCAACAATTCAACTAATGTAAATCCTTTTTTATTCTTCATAATCTACTATTAAAACAATCTTATAATATCATTAAATGTTACATACAATAAAAGTAACATTATTAATATAAATCCAATACTGTGTATTATGTTTTCTGTTTTTGGTGATACAGGTGAACCTTTTATTTTCTCTATTATTAGAAATAATATTCTTCCTCCATCAAAAGCTGGGAATGGAAGTAAATTAATAAATCCAACATTCACACATAATAACACAATCAATTGTATTACGTTTGCGATACCACTCTTTGCAGTTTCACCAACTATTGAATAAATACCAACTGGTCCACTTAAATTGCTTACACTTAATCCACCAGTAAATAATGATTTAACTATTACAGCCATTTGTCTAAATAATGCACCTATTTTTACAAATGGATATTTTAGTGTTGCTAGAAAGCTGTTATCTGTACCTGATGTGAATGTAATACCATATTTATATGTAGTTGTACCATTTACTACTTCTTTTTCTGGTGTTACTTTATATTCTTCTACAACGCCATTTTCTTTTTTTACTTTAAAGTCTACTGATTTACCATCTTTAACTAATATTAGATAAAGTTGTACATCATCTAATGTATAAGTCTTATGTCCATTTATCTCAAGTATTTCATCTCCTGCGGTAATACCTGCGGTACTTGCTGGATAGTTATCTACAGTACTTGATATAGTTGGAGTCATTATTGGTGCTTTCCAAATTAATGCATATACAAATAGTAATATAAATGCAAGAATGAAGTTATTCCCTGCCCCAAAAAACATTATTAAAAATCTTTGCCAAGCAGGTTTAGAATACATTTTTTTGTCTTTAGGTATGCTAGAATCATCATCTATTTCCTCTCCAGAAAGTTGTACAAATCCACCTATTGGAATAGCTCTAATACAATACTCTGTTTCACCTTTTTTATCTTTTTTTCCAAAGATTTTAGGTCCCATTCCTATTGAAAATTCATAAACGTATACGCCAAACATCTTAGCAAATATAAAATGTCCAAATTCATGAACTAAAACTATAAGTCCTAGTATAAGTATAAAATATATTAATGTTAACATATGTCCTCCTATAAAATACTTAAGAATAGTAAAAATCCTAATACTATAAATATTATGCTATCTAATCTATCTAATATTCCTCCGTGTCCTGGAATTAAATTAGAAAAGTCTTTTGTATTATAGTATCTTTTTATTGAAGAAAATACCAAATCCCCTATTTGACCTAATATTGTAAGAATTAATGTTACAAGAACTATTCCAACAATTCCTACAGTAGGATCAATTACTTCATAAAAGTATGTACTTGCAACTATAGTACCGATTAAACTTCCACCAATCGATCCCTCTATAGTTTTATTAGGAGATATATCTGGTGCTAGTTTCCTTTTTCCAATTTTACGACCAGTTAGAAGCGCAAATGTATCTGTCATAGTAGCAATTAAGAATATATATATTATGTAATCTAGACTTATGTTTCTTATTGTTATAAGTAAATTAAAGCTAAGCCCTATAAATATTGTTGAGCCTATTAAGAATAATGCATCATTTAAATTATATTTTTTTGAATCATTTATTAATACCATAGGTATTATGTAAGCAAATATAAGAGATGCAATTATTCTATAATCCATATATATTCCTGTTGTTGATGAGTTCTCATTAAATAGAACAAACAGTGTAACTAATACATACGCTATTATTTCCATAAATGCTGGAAATTCTTTTTTCTTTTTTCTTGCTTTTAATAATTCGTATAACCCCATCCATGCAAGCACTGCCATAAGAATTGCATATGGAGTTTTTCCGATTAATAGTATTGGTATAAATATCGCAAGTAATACAACCGCACTAATTATTCTTTGTTTCATAATCTACTCCTCCAAATCTTCTAGTTCTTTTGTTATATTCATCTATTGCTAAGTCTAACTCTTTTTCATCAAAATCAGGAAAATAAGTATCTGTAAAATAGAATTCACTATATGCCATTTGATATAACATGAAATTACTTACTCTAAGTTCTCCACTTGTTCTTATAAGAAGGTCAATTGGCTCTAAATCATTATATAGATATTTATAAAATGATTCTTTGCTTATAGAGTTTAAATCTAATTTACCCTTTTCATAGTCAAGTGCTATTTTTTTAGATGCATCTATTATTTCTTCTTGTCCTCCATAATTTAGACAAATATTTAATATTCCACCTGTATTTTTACTTGTTTTATCTTCAACATTATCAATAGCTTTTAAAACATCTTCTCTTAATCTATCTTTTCTTCCTGAAATTTTAACTCTAATGTTATATTTTTGAAATGTCTTAATTTCTTTTTTGAAGTATTTGATTAATAAATCCATAAGATATGTTACTTCTTCTTCGCTTCTTTTAAAGTTTTCTGTAGAAAAAGCAAACACACTTAATATTTTAATACCTTTTTTTGCGGCATGTATTGCAAGTCTTTTTAGTATCTTACTTCCTGCTAGATGCCCTTCACTTCTTTTTTTACCACGTTTTGTCGCCCATCTTCCATTACCATCCATTATTATGGCAACATGAGTTGGAATACTTTCATTTATCATTTTTACCACCCTACTTATTAAGTATAATATATTTTGTTGATTACTACAATAAATTTTAAAAGTTTAAGAAAAACTTATGTAAACCAAAAAAAGATACCCTTAGAGTATCTTAATCTAGTTTAATTCTTTCTTCAATATATTTTACTACTTCTGATACCTTAAGAGTAACTTGTTCCATAGTATCTCTATCTCTTATTGTTACAGTATCGTTATTTAGGGTTTCATCATCAATTGTAAGTGCAAACGGAGTTCCAGTTATATCGCTTCTTCTATAACGTTTACCAATATTGCCAGAATCATCATAACTACACATAAAATTTTTAGATAGTTCTTTATAAAGTTCTTTTGCTTTTTGGCTATGATATTTCTTTATTAGTGGTAGAATTGTTACTTTATATGGTGCTAGATAGGGATGAAATTTCATAACTTCTCTTTCTTCACCACTAGGAAGAGTCTCTTTATTATATGAATTAAATAATATTGCTAGAACAGTTCTATCAAGTCCATATGTAGATTCAATAATATATGGAATATATTTTTCATTGGTTTCAGGGTCAAAATATTCTTGTGATACACCACTATACTCTTGATGACGTGTTAAATCAAAATCAGTTCTATTGTGTGTTCCATTTATTTCTCCCCAACCAAATGGGAATAAATATTCAATATCACATGCTGCCTTCGCATAATGTGCAAGTTTTTCATGATCGTGGAATCTTAATTTTTCTTCTGGAATTCCTAGAGTCATGTAAAAATTCTTACCAAAGTTTTTAAAGTATTCATATAATTCCATATCACTACCTTTCTTACAGAAAGTTTGATATTCCATTTGTTCAAATTCAATTGTTCTAAATGTGAAGTTCCCTGGTGTTATCTCATTTCTAAATGCTTTACCTATTTGTCCAATAGAAAATGGTAATTTTGCTCTCATACTTCTTTGTACATTTAAGAAGTTTACATATTCTCCTTGTGCATTTTCAGGCCTTAAATATACAACACTTTTAGCATCTTTTATAACTCCTCTATATGTTTCAAACATAAGCTTAAATTGTCTTATATCAGTAAAATTAGTTTTACCACATTTTGGACAAGGTACTTTGTGTTCATTTATATAGTTAATCATTTCTTCATTAGTCATTGCATCACCAATTGAAGAGTTAGTGAAATCATTAATTAAGTTATCAGCACGATGTCTAGTTTTGCATTCACGGCAATCTATTAGTGGATCTGCGAAACTATCAACATGACCTGATGCTTCCCATACTCTTGGATGCATTAATATGTCTGCGTCAACTTCATATGCGTTATCTCTTTCTTGAATAAATTTCTTTCTCCAAGCATCTTTTATATTGTTTTTAAGTCTTGCGCCTAATGGACCATAATCCCAAGTATTAGCAAGTCCTCCATATATTTCACTTCCTTGAAATATGAATCCATATTGTTTACAATAATTAACTAAATCTTCCATTTTGAATTCGTTCATAAAGCCCTCCTTAATATTGAATTCCCCATACCACATGGTATTTGGCTTCTCTACCACAGCAAACGCATTTGCCATCTATTAATTTTTCTTCTTCTAAAATACATCTTGATTTACAGCCTTTAATTTCTTTTATTTTAAGTTCACATTCTTCATCTCCACACCAATCTGCATGAATAAATCCTGGTTGAGTGTTTAAAATGTTTTCCATATCAGTTAGATTATGTGCAGTAAATGTTAATTTATCCATTCTCTCTTTTGCGTTTTTATACATATCATTTTGGATAGTATCAAGTAATTTTTCTACATAGCTTACAACATCAATATCCTTAGATTCTACTATTTTTTCTCTAGTATCACGTCTTACAAATGTTACATTATTATTTTCTAAATCTCTTTTACCAATTTCTATTCTTATTGGAATACCATTTACTTCAGCTTCTGCGAATTTAAAACCGGGTGATTTTTCAGAGTTATCTATATAACAAGTAATATCATTTTCTTCTAACATTTCTTTATAAGAGTTAGCTAATGAATTAACTTCATCTGTATCTCCAATTGGAATAATTGCGACCTGTGTTGGTGCGATTCTAGGTGGTAATACTAATCCATTATCATCACTATGGACCATTATTAATGCTCCTATCATACGACTAGAAGTGCCCCATGATGTTTGATAAGCATACTCTAATTCATTTGATTTATTTAAAAACTTTATGTCATACGCACGTGAAAATCTTTGACCGAAATAATGACTAGTCCCAGATTGAAGTGCTATACCATTATGCATTAATGCTTCTATTGTTAAAGTGTAGTCAGCACCTGCAAATTTTTCTTTTTCAGTTTTTCTACCTGTTATAGCTGGAATAGCAAGTATTTTTTCAAAGAATGTTTTATAAACATTTAACATATCTCTTGTTTCTTTTTCTGCTTCTTCTCTAGTAGCGTGTACAGTATGTCCTTCTTGCCACCAAAATTCACGACTTCTTAAGAATGGTCTTGTTTCTTTTTCCCAACGAAGTACGCTACACCATTGATTATATTTTAAAGGTAAATCTCTATATGACTTAACAACACTTGCATAATAATCACTAAATAATGTTTCACTAGTTGGTCTAATGCAAAGTCTTTCTTCTAGTTTTTTAGAACCTCCTTCAGTAACCCATGCAACTTCAGGAGCAAACCCATTAACAAGTTCTCCTTCTTTTCTCATTAATCCTTCAGGAATTAACATGGGCATAGCAACATTTTTATGTCCTGTTTTTTTGAACATTTTATTCATCTCTTGTTGGATTCTTTCCCATATTGCATATCCATTTGGTTCTAGAATAATGCATCCTTTTACATTAGAATAACTTGATAAATGTGCTGCATTAACAACATCAGTATACCATTTAGCAAAGTCTACATCCCTTGAAGTTATTTTTTCATTTTTCATATAAACTATCCTCCTAAAATAAAATCTCCTAGAAAATGTAAGGACGATTTCCCGCGGTTCCACCTTACTTATCTAGAAGATCACTTTCAATATATTACTCCGACTTTTCCAAGGCCATCATCGCATTAATTAACTAGATTTTAATACAAACTTCTTTATTAGTCAAGAATTTACTTAATATTATTTAAGTAATATTGGTTATTAATTTTTTTGAATCTATAACTCATTATATTCATCTCATTTATATAATTTGATATCTCATATATTGATAAATTTGTCGCAATTAAAGTCTTTTCTTCTTTTTCATCACTTGAATATAGGTCAAATGTATCCTCATCTGTTTTTACTATAAATGCATAATATTTATTTATGTTTAAATACTCTTTATCTATTGTTACATTTTTTAAATATGTCACAATTATACTATCATCACTTTTTTCCTTACAGTACCAGTTTGGATAGTAAACATCATTTTTATAATTAACTGCCCCACAAGTTGTTGTGTTTTGTTCTTCCTTACTTATAGTTAAGTCACTACCAAATATTTCCTTATATTTATCTAGGAATGAATATGAATCAACATACTCTATATTTTTTTCATCTTTTAGGACATAATTTAGTGGGATATTGTACATAGTAACAAGTGATAAATAATCCCATTTTATAGTTTTACCTCTATTTTTATATGATGCATAATCTATATTCTTGTTGTTTACATAATTATATAGTTTTTCAACATCTTTATTATTTAGAGATAACTCAGTTGTTAAGTTTGAATCTATAAGTACAGTATCTTTTATAATTTCTTTTTTTTCTTCTTTATTGCTTGTAGTTTTAATTTTACTATATACTATATATCCACTAATAAATATTATCATTAGAAATATTAAAATTATAAGATATGTTTTTACTTTACTTGTATTTTCTTCCATCACACTATTCACCTATTAAAAGATACCATATATTTTTATTTTTTTAAAGTCATTATTTACCAAATTATAATTATTTGTTATAATTTATTAGGATAAGATAGGAGGAATTATGAATAATAAAGTTGTTATTATTGGATGTGGTAACGTTGGTATGAGTTATGCATATGCGTTACTAAATCAAAGAACTCAAGTAAATGAATTAGTATTAATAGATATAAATAAGGAAAAAGCTTTGGGAGAAGTAATGGATTTAAATCATACTCTTGCCTTTGCACCTTCAAGTATGGAAATAAGGGTTGGTGAGTATAGTGATTGCAGTGATGCTAAGATAGTCGCAATTGCTGCTGGTGCTAATCAAGAGATTGGCGAGACTAGAATGGATCTTATAAATAAGAATAGTAAAATATTTAAAAGTATTGTAACTGAAGTAAGAAAAAGTGGATTTAATGGTATATATTTAATAGCTACTAATCCAGTTGATGTTATGACTTATCTTACTTGGAAATACTCTTCTCTTCCTACTACGCATGTATTAGGAACTGGTACTACTCTTGATACCGCAAGACTTAGATATGAGGTTGCTAAAAACATTGATATTAGTCCTAAAAATATACATGCTTATGTAATTGGGGAACATGGTGATAGTGAATTTGTTCCTTGGAGTAATGCAAATGTGGGGTTACAAAACATAAGAGATTTTCTTGATAACGATAAATTAGAAGAAATATGTAATAACGTTAGAAATGCTGCCTATGAAATTATAAATAGAAAAGGAAACACAAGTTATGGTATTGGAATGAGTATGGTAAGAATAACTAATGCTATACTTGAAAATGAAAATTTGATATTAACTGTTTCTTCATATGATAAAAATAATGATGTTTTTGTTGGTGGTCCTACTAAAATAAATAATAAAGGTGCAGTTGAAAGAGTTTATGTAAAACTTACTCAAGAAGAAACACTAAAACTTCAAAATTCAATTGATACATTAAAAAATGCAATTTCTAGTATTGATGATTTAAGAACAATAAACCCTGAAGTTGAAGAAATAGGTTCAATAGAGGAAATTGATTTTCTATAAAAAAAAGAGATTTACGGATCTCTTTTTAATATTTCTTTTTTCTCTTGTTTTTCTTTAGTCTTAATACTTCTGAGAATAACAAATATCCTAGTTTCAATGTATCATGTCTAAAAACACCATTTTCTATAGTAATTAAATTATCTTCTATTATCTTTTTTGCATTTTTCTTAGTCTCATCATAATCTATTAACACTGGGTCTTTTTGCTCTGTAGATAAATATTTATAAGCGAGACGTTCATCAATTTTACCATTATTTGCAATTACTACGTCAATTTTTCTTTTTCCTAAATAGCTATTTATTATTTTTAAGTGGTCGCTTACTTTAAATTTATCTGTTTCTCCTGGTTGAGTAAACAAGTTACAAGCATATACTATAGGCGCCGATGATTTATCTAATTTATTTATTATCTCTTTTGATAAAAGACATGGAAGAATACTTGTATATAAGCTACCCATACTAAAGACAATTAAGTCTGCGGATTTTATTTCTTTTAATAGGCTATCATTTATTTCAGGAGTTTCTTTATAAAAAACTCTTTTTATTTTTTTAGAACTTGCGGTTATAAAGTGTTCTCCATCTACTACACTGCCATCCATCATTTCAGCTGATAATGTTATATTAGATTCAGTAACTGGCATTACATTTCCACAAAGGTTTAATACTTTGCCAAGTAACTCTATTCCCTGTTGTATACTACCAGTCATCTCAGTTGCTGCTGTTAGTAAGATATTACCTACTGTATGTTTATTTAGCGTACCATTAGTGTTAAATCTATGATTTAATAACTCTTCTACTGATGATTCTGTTTGTGACAGTGCAACTAAAACTTTTCTAATGTCCCCTACTGCTAATATATCAAATTCATCTCTTAATATTCCAGTTGAACCACCATCATCACATACAGATACAACTGCGGTTATATCTACAGGAAACTGTTTTAACCCTTTTAATAGGCAACTAAGTCCCGTCCCTCCACCAAATACTATTACTTTTTTATTCATCTTATATTTACCTCTATGTTTAATTATATTTTACTACTTCAGTAATTAAACTATACCATTCAAAATATATTTAGTAAAGTATTTATAAGTTTTTAAGAATTAAATGTTGTTATAATTTCTGTTTACTTCTTTTATAGTTTTTACCAAATGTTAATATTTATTTAGCCTTCGTATGAATTAAAAACAATTATTTCTCATGAATAGGATTTTGCTTAGATATATTTAGGATTATTCCTATTGATACCATACTTATCAACAAGCTACTACCACCATAACTCAAAAATGGAAGTGTTACTCCTGTAACTGGAATGAGTCCTATTACTACCATGAGATTCATAAGAGTTTGAATAAGCATTTGAAATGTCATACCGAATGCCAAATATTTTCCAAATGAATCTTTTGAATTTAATGCAGTTTTCATTCCACAATATAATATAAAAATAAATAGTGATGATACTATTAGTACACCTGCTATTCCAAATTCTTCACTTATAATTGAGAATATAAAATCGGTTTGTGGTTCTGGCAAATAAAAATGTTTTTGCCTTGAATTAAGAAACCCTTGCCCTAATAATCCACCCGGACCAATTGCATAAAGGCTTTGTATAATCTGAAATCCAGTACCTAACGGATCTTTCCATGGATCTATAAAAGATGTTATTCTATCCATTCTGTAAGGTGCTACTATAATTAGAAGAATAATGCCTACTATTCCTATTAATCCAAGTCCTATGAAAAATTTTATATTAACTCCTGCAATATATAAAAGTGCAATTATACTAACAACTATAATCATACCAGTTCCAAAATCAGGTTGAAGCATAATAAGTCCAAAAACTAAAAATAATACAAGTAATATTGGTATTACTCCTTTTTTTATATCTTTTATAAATTTATTTGAATTTGTTAAGTATTTACTTGTTAATATTATTAAGCTAAGTTTAGCTGCCTCACTCGGTTGTATTCCAAATGAACCAATACCAAACCAACTTCTACTACCATTTCTTATACTACCTATTCCTGGAATTAAAACAAGTATTAATAATATTATTGAACATATAAATATTGGCCAAGCTTTTTTATAATATATCTTATAATCTATTTTACTTACTATAATCATTAGTATAGCCCCTATAATTGCGAACAGGCTTTGTTGTTTTACATATTTATAAGCATCATTAAATTTATATTCTGCCCAAATATATGAAGAAGAATATATCATTATAATTCCAAAGGTTACTAGTAATAAAACCGCAAAAAAAAGATATATATGGATTCGTTTATTCATTAAACCACCTTTATATATCTTATAACCAAACTCCGAAGAATATTCCTGCCATAGTAAGTATTAATCCAACTACCCAGAAAAGTTTTACTATGTCACTCTCTTTCCAACCTAATTTTTCAAAGTGATGATGAAGAGGTGTCATTAGGAATAACTTTTTATGGAAAAGCCTAACCCATATAACTTGCAATATTACACTTAGTGTTTCTATAACAAATACACTAGCTACTACTAGTAGGGTTACTTCTCTATGTGTAATAATTGCAACTGCGCCCATAACTGCACCTAGTGCTAAACTTCCTGTATCACCCATGAATACTTTCGCAGGATATGTATTATATATTAAGAATCCCATAACTGCACCTGTTAGGACAAATGTAAATATTCCTATTTCTTCATAACCAACTACAAGTGAGATTAGACTAAATGCAATAAACGCTATTGCGGATAATCCACCTGCTAATCCATCTAGTCCATCAGTTAAGTTAACTGCATTGGAAGATCCAACTAAAACAAATAATAAGAATATTCCATAAAGCCAACCCATTTCTATATGTATTCCAAGTGTAGAAACTATCAAGGCGGTTTGACCACCATTACTTATATACATATAGAAAAATCCAACTGCGATTATAAGTTGTAAAAATAATTTTTGAAATGCAGTAAGTCCTTCATTAGCATGATGTTTTAAACTTAAATAATCATCTAAAAATCCTATAAATGCATATCCAAAAAACACTAGTAAAATTATCCTTAAATTATTAGTAAATTCTATTTTATTAGTAACAAGTAATATAAATGTAGTTATAAATGTCGCAATAATAAAGATAAGTCCACCCATTGTTGGTGTTCCTTCTTTTTTCTTATGACTATTCCCTACAAATATGCTTATTCTTTGTCCCACATTCATCTTTTTTAATAGGGGTATCATAATAAGTCCTAAAACTACTGAAGTTAAAAAACCTATCATAATAGCAAATATGGATTTTGTTAATAACAGTATACCCAAAATAATCACTCCAAATCTGTAAGAAAATTATACTATATAAATTAATAAATTGAAATTATTTTTCTTAAATTTTGCAAAACTTTACACTATGATGTAAGCATTAATCTAACTTTTGAGGTAGTCTCAACTTTAGTTCCTGCGCTAGGGGACTGTTCAATTACTTTTTCTCCAGTACCTGAATATTCAACTTCCAAAGGATATAATTCTTTTGTTGCTTCTTTTACTGTTTTACCTACTACATCTGGTACTATTATATATGTTGGATCCATCCATTCATGAACTTTTTCTATTCCTCCATCTTGTTTTTCTATATCAAGAGCATCTATTATATCTAGTAATATTCTTCTTGCTACAGGTGCTGTTGTGTAACTAGAAAGAAGGGCTGTTTTTTTTGGATTATCAATTGCTACATATAATATTGCTTTAGGAGCATTTGCTGGTACAACGGCCATGAAACTCATTATATAGTTATTTACTAAGTATTTTCCGTTTTGTACTTTTTGTGCGGTACCAGTTTTTCCACCTACTCTGTATCCATCAATATAGGCATACTTTCCTCCACCACGAGCAACTACACTTTCAAGTGCATATCTCATAGTTTTAGATGTATCTTCACTAATTGTAGTTCTAACCAGTCTAGGTGAATTTTCCTTTATAATTGTATTAGTTTCTGGTTCTGAGAAACTCTTTACTATGTATGGAGTGTATAGTTTTCCTCCATTTACAACTGCGCTAACTGCTGTTGTTTGTTGAATTGGCGTAACACTTACTCCTTGTCCGAATGCTGTTGTTGCAAGTTCTAAATCTTTTACTTTGTCTAGACTAAATATTATACCAGTACCTTCTCCATTAAGATCAATTCCAGTTTTTTCTCCAAATCCAAACAAATCAAGATATGAGAATAATTTTTCTTTTCCTAAAGTTAAGCCCATTTTAACAAATCCGGGATTACATGAGTTTTCAAGCACTTGAAGAAATGTCTGATAGCCATGACCTCCTGCTTTCCAGCAACCTATTCTTGCTCCACTTACTTTAACAGAACCTGAATCAAAAAAAGTATCTTTTTCTAAATCAATTATTTTTTCTTCTACAGATGCCGCTGTTGTAATTATCTTAAATGTACTACCAGGTTCATATGATGCCCATATTGGTAAATTTCTACTTAATTCTTCCATACTATAATTTTTGTAATTATTAGGGTCATAATTAGGTCTTGAACTCATTCCAAGTACTTCACCTGTATTAGGATCTACCGCAATTGCAAGTGCCATATCGGGTGAAAACATATCTACTACATTATCAAGTTCTCTTTCTATTGAAGACTGAATATTATAATCTATTGTAAGTTGTATATTCATTCCATCTTGTGGTTTTACATATACATCTGATAATTCTAGTTTATTACCTTTGGCATCTGAAAAGTATTTTATTGCGCCATCTTCTCCAGTTAAATATTTATCATACTGAAGTTCTATTCCTGATAGTCCTTGATTATCTATACCAACATATCCTAAAACATGAGAAAGTGTTTTTCTATGTGGATAATATCTTTTGGATTCTTTAACTAAATAAACCCCATCTATATTTAATGCCTCTATTTTATCTGCAACTTCATATGATAATTGTCTTCCTTCTGGATGGACTCTTTCTATTGATGTTTTTTTCTTTACATGTTTATCCATCTCTTCTTTTGTTACTCCTAGAATTTTAGATAGTTCAGTTGATGCATAATTGGGATCTTTTATTTGATTTGGAATTAATACAAGTGAAGTTGTAGTTATATTGTCCGCTAGTACAACTCCATTCCTATCAGTAATTACTCCCCTATTTGCCGCAATGGGTAAATTCCTACTCCATAAATCATCTGCTTTATTTTTTAATTTTTTATAGTCAAATAATTGTACATATCCTACTCTTAATATTATTACTATAAATGCAAAAATTATTGCTAGTAAAACTATTTTAATTCTAGAATCAGTCTTCTTAAAAAACATAATATCACCTATATAAATATACTTGTAAATATTAAAAACATGAATAAAAGGTATATTTGATGCATTAAAAAATGATTTTAGTACAATACCAAAATCATCTTTTACTCTATATCCAATATTTGCTTTCTTTATAACTATTATACGTTATAAAAATATTTTATACCATATAATTTTCCATAATATGTTTCAAGAATTTGCGAAGCTAATTTCATTTTATCAGTATTTATATTGTTAGTTTCTTTATATTCATTTAAAATCTCTTCTATTAAATTCTGATAATAATACATAATTGCACTATATTTATTTGATGTAATTAAACTAACTAGTTCTTTTACTTTAACATTTATTTCTTCTTCTATGTTTGCAATTAAGTAATCAGTAGCGTTTACTTTTTCATTGTCAACTATTAGAGTATTATTAATACTATCTAATATATCTTTTTGTGTATTTATTATTTCATCTTTTATATCATTGACTAAATATTCTCTATATTGAATATTCTTTTTTATTGAATATTTTTCTAATTCTTTCATTTCTTCTTTAAAAGTATCATCAAATTCTTTATCAAATGGTATTATGCTAGAATCCATATAATCTTTTTCTTTTGTTTTGTTTAATTCAATTAAGCTATAATTATTAATGTCTAGGGTAATCCAATATTGTGGTCTTACAACTTTATTTGTTTCTAGTAGTTCTTCATCATTTGTCTCAATTAATGTTCCTAGTAATAACTTATCATTTTCCTTTCTTAGCATTGGGAATAGTAAAATTCCATTTTCAAGATTATTTTCCTTCATTATTTCATAGATTTTATCTGTGATTTTATCACAGAAATTAGTAGTTTCTTTAATCATTATATCTCTCCTTTATTTTTTTCCTACTATTAAATAAGTAATATTTTATGTTGGATTCAGATGTTTTTAATAATTCACTTATCTCATGTACTTTCATTTCTTCTTGATAAAACAATTTAAAGCACTTAATTTCGTTATCAGTAAGTCCATATTCATATAAGTTATTAAATATATCTTTATAAATTATTTTATCAATATTTTCTTCTTTATATTTTATATTATTTATAATTTCATCATCATAAATAATATTTTTCTCCCCTACAATTTTTCTTACTCTATTTTTCCATGTATTATAACTAATAGTCCATATTAAATTGTCTAGTTTTTCTATTTTTATATTTTTACTTAAATATGTAAATATTTCTACAAATATATCATTAACTAGGTCTTTTGCTTCTTCTTTATTATGTGTTTTTCCTAAAGACCAATTGTATAATTTATTATAATATTTATCACATATGTTATCTTGCACAATTATCACCCTAACTAAAATCTTTTAAGAATTTTCACTTTGTTATAATTTTCAATAACAGGCATCTTTTCTTCTAATTCTTTTTCTAAGAGACTTGCTGTTTTAGCAATTTTACATAAAACAAGTATTTCTTTATATTTGTCATATTTATCTTTTAAATGTTGACTCATAACTATTTCCTCCTCTATTTATGTAGTAACAAAAACTAGGAAATGGTTAGTTATATTATATTTTTTATTTTAATTTCTTCAATAATATGTCCAATATTCCCTTCACCTGCATACTTTTTCATATTAAAGAAATTATCATTAACATCTACCCATTCTAATTTATTAACTTCCTCTATTAGGTGGACATTTTTATTTAAAATGCCATAATAGATTTCTATTCGTTTATTAAATGCTATATATTCTAAATTCATAAAATGTTTTAATTCAGTGTCTTCTCTTTTAATATTCGTTTCTTCTTCTAACTCTCTATAAGCTTCATTTAAGCCATCATTTTCTTTTTCTATTTTGCCACCCACTAAATTATACATACCAATATATGGTTCTTTTGTTCTTTTACACATTAAGATTTTTTTCATACTTTTATCAAAAATTACTATAACATTATATTGTTTCATTTATACACCTCTATTTATTATAACATATACAATTCTAAATATAAATCTTATTAATTTGAATGCATCTAAATAAAGATATATAATAAGCAAAAACATATATATATAGATTTAAAACAATAATATTAACACTTAATCAAATATTTCTTCAATACAACTCATCATACATAGAAAAACTTTTCTTAGTTTCTGTTTATTTTCATTAAAGAATGGTACTATTGCATAACTCATAATTCCTGCTAATTGAACTTTTCTATCTAAATAACTTGTCTTATACTGTTCTAATCTTTCTGACTTAAGTTCTTTTATTTTGTTTTTATATAATGCAGGTACATAATCTATATAATAAATATTCCCCTTGGATATAATAAAATTTTTTAAATTCCAATCTAAATATAAATTATCATTTCGCAATGTTTTACTATATAGAACAATTAACTCTCTAAACATTTTAAGTTTTTCAACATTGCTAATTTCTAAACTCTCAAAATATTCTTGTAATGTATATCCATCAATATATTATTGCAAAATTAAAGATTTGTTTTTCGACTTTAAATGTAAATAAACTTTAGATGTTTTTACACCAACTGAATTAATATCTTTTTCATACTTCTTTATATTATCAGAACCCATCATTGCAATTTCCTCAGATACACTTGAATGTTCTTTAGATAATTTAACTATAAAGTTTCCTACCTTAAATATTCTATTAAAAGTCCCCTGTTTCATTGAATTATTAAATTACTCCATCTTTATTTAATTTAGCTAAATATTTCATTACTATTTTATAATTTAACTTATAAAATTCACTATCAAGCTGATTTTTTGTAGCACACCACCATAAAGAAGTATATGAATCAAACAAACTATAAAAATTTAATCTTTCCTCAAAATTACTATCAACTGCTTTTATAGTATTATACCCTTCCATAAATTTTAAAAATTTATCATTATTAAAAAGTCTATTTACTTTTACAAAATCGAAAACATATTCACCATTTTTCATACTTTCTAAATCTATTAGTCCTATTTCATCATTTTTACCAAACATTACATTACCAATTCTAAAATCCATATGTAGAATAGAGTTTTTATAATTATTAGATAATTTTTCATTTATGTAATTACTTAAAAAATCACTAATTTTTTTATTATTTTCTTTTCCAAATATTTTTTCTAATGTTTCTACTGTTTTTTCAAGACATCCATTTAGATATATAATCCAAGAATTAGAGCTTTCATCTAATAATTCACAAGAATGTAATTTTGCTAACAAAATTCCGATATTTCTTACTTGTTCATCTGAAAGTTCATTTGCCTCTTCATCAAATTTATTACTACCTTCAAAAAAGCTTTGAATAATATAATATTTTTCATCACAATCACCAGTACCAACTACATCTGCTACAGGAATATAAGGCTTTAAATATTTCATATATTTGCTTTCATTAAGCATTTTCTTTTCATTATTACAAAATTTTAGTACATACCTTTTATCATCAACTGATGTTATTATATAAACATTTGAATTAAATGAATTAGTTGCACTTTTTATTTCTTTTATATTTATTTCAAATTTATCAAATATATTTTCTATTTTTTCATTATTCATAATACACAATACCTTTCTGTTTTCTTGTACTTAATATCAGTTTTTGATATTTTACTTATAATTAATCTCTTTAAATACACGAAGAACCCAAAGGGTCTAAAAACAAACCATATTAGAGATAAAAGAAATGCTATAAATGACATTATTTTAATATCTTTATTAAAACCTTCATACTTTAAATTTATATATGATGCAATAGACCATAAATAAGGAATACTAAATAATAGCCAAAACAATATTGAAAAATTAAATGTAATAATTGAATACAAATAATAAAATACTATAATATATGGAATAATGGTAAATACTACTATGTTTCCTGTGCCAGCAATAAACATTTTATTCTCCCCCATAAGTTTTTCCCTTTTGATTTCCTTATTTTTGAAATATAAGTAGATATCCCTTTAAAAATTAGTACTGCACTATTAACATAATCATATACTTTGTTTGGTATTAAAGTATAATTATAAGTAGGTAAATATGCAAAATTACCATTTTTAATTGACATTCTATATCCTAAAGTAAGATCATCAACAAATATTGGAAATTTTTCATTATCAATAAGAGATTGAAGTTTTATATGCATACAAGCTCCCATAAAATATTGTGGAACTTTCATATTTGTAAGTGAAGATACTAATAATTTCATTTTTTTCATAAATATTAATTAACTTATTAAAAATGGAACTAAATATAATTTTTTTACTATATTCATTTAAAGGATGATCTATATATTCTATTTTGATCATTTAGACTTTTAGGTCCATCTATTGAAATACCAACCTCAACAATTACATCCCAGTTAACAATAGGTTCTCCGCTATGTTATTATCTAATTCAACTTTATGAAAAAATCTTGATAATATCATACTATTCTCCCAACTCTATCATCATTATACTCTTAATATTATTAAATCCGTTTTTATTATATAAAGCTATTGCACTTTTATTACCATTACACACTTTTAATTCTAGATACTTTACATTTTTAGATTTTAACCATATTTCAAAATCATTAATTAGCATTGTGCCTATACCAGAATTTCTATACTTTTCGTCCACAAACATTGCTTCTAATTGTGCTCTAGACTTAATATATGCATCGCCAATATCTTCTATATAGCCATACAAATAACCTATAATTCTATCTTCATACTCAGCAACTAATATACAATTGTTATCATTAGGTATTAGATTTTCATATAAACTAGTTACTACGCATTTTTCATTAATATTAGTATCATATTTTTTTTCATCTTGTATCAGCCTAGTGAGAAATGCATTTACTATTGAAGCATCATTCTTTGTTGCCTGTCTTATTTTTATTTTCATAAATTAAACCCCCTCAACAAGCCATTAACTTAGTTATAGTATATCAATTTTTTTGATTGCATGTCAATTATACTGCTTGAATTAAAAGGCTTTTTATTTAATATAATTAATAATGAAATTTACCCATATATATTACCTCATTATTAGAATGCCTTACTCCCTCATATATTAAATTGTATATAGAACAAGCCTCTAGTTTGGTTATATGATTTATATTGTTTGTATGTTTTTCAACAAATGCAAATATGTTCCTCTATAACTACCAAGATTACAAGAGTTTTCAAACACTTGAAGAAATGTCTGATAGCCATGACCTCCTGCTTTCCAACAGCCTATTCTTGCTCCACTTACTTTAACCGAACCTGAATCAAAAAAAGTATCGGTTTCTAAATCAATTATTTTTTCTTCTACAGATGCCGCTGTTGTAATTATCTTGAAAGTAACCCCCGAAAGCGATACCTAAATAAAGTAAAAAAGACTAGATTACCATATAACCTAGTAAATATCGCAACTTAAGTATATATTAATTTTAAAACTATTTCTTTGTAAATCAGATCTTCCTAGATCTAATGTTTCAACTTCTTTACTAAATATTGGCGAGTATTTATCATCATCTATGTGTCTAGCACCTTTTTCGGTAGGAATTGATTTTTTTAATAAATTTATATATATTTTTAACCTTAATTTATGTCTATTGCTATCTTCTTTATAAACTATAATTTCTTCTAAAAAATTATCTACAAATTCACTAACATTATTTTTATAATCAACTTGCTTTTTAATAGCATCTTCAATAATATTGATATTACCAAAACTATTAGACATAAGTTTTCTTTCTTGCTCTATTTTTTCAATTCTTATATTTAGAGATGATATATCTTCGTTATACCTATCATTTCTTTTTTTAAATTCAAGGATATTAATACTACCATCAATATTTAGTTCTAAAACCTTTTCTTTTTTTACTTCAATAGTTTTAATTTCATTTTTTAATTTTGAAATTTCAAATTGATAATTATTATCTATCTTTAAATTAGAATAATAATCTAACATTTCTTTTATAATTTCATTTTTATTATTAAATACTTGTTCCATAATAATTACAAAAATATTATTCAAGTCCATTTCTGCAATTATTGGACTTTCACAAGCATCTAGTCTATATTTTACATAATTACTACAAGCCCATCTAGGCTTCTTTTGTTTTCTTTTGCTTGACATTCTCTGGTAAGAAACATTGTGTTCACTACAAAATATTTTTGTAGTATAACAATATTTTCTTTCGGCTCTTTTGGCATTGCCATTACTTGCTTTCATTAGTGTACTCTTACTATCTAATATTTCATTTGCACGATTCCATAATTCTTCACTAACTATGGCTGGTACCCTTTCATCTTTATATATTACTTGGCCTTCTACTGGTATATAAACTCTTTGTTTAGTTCTATAATCAATAGTTTCAGTAGTATGTCCACGATAAAAACCTTTATATTTAGGATTCTGTATTATTCTTTTTAAAGTATCTTTATCATAAATATTTCCTTTATAATTATTTATGCCTTGCCTGTGTAATTCCATTGCTAATTTATAAAAACCATATTTACCAGTAGCATACAATTCAAAAATTTTTCTTATTTTTTTGCTTCTTCTTCTACAATTACTAATTTAGCATCATCTTTTTTATATCCAGTAATTGAATTAGAACCTAAAACTCTACCTTTTTTAATTGCTTCTTTATGTCCCCATTTAACACGAGAAGAAAGTCTTTTAATTTCTTCTTGAGCAACACTTCCCATCATATTAAGTATAAATTCAGAGTTAGGATCATAAGTATTTATTCCATTTGATTGAAAATATACACCAACAGCATTAGCAAGTAATTCTTGTGTATATTTGATACTATCAGATAAATTTCTAGAAAATCTAGAAACTTTTTTTGTAACTATTAAATCAAAATAGCCAGATTTAGCATCATCAATCATTTGTAAAAACTTTTTTCTTCGTTTAACAGTGCTACCACTAATGCCTTCATCTATGTAGCCATTAACATAAGTCCAATTTTTATTTAACTTTATAAATTTTTCAAAAAAGATATTTGATTGTCTAAAGTGTTTAATTGTTCATCGCTTTCAGTAGAAACACGGGCATAAAAAGTAACTTTTAAAGGTGAATCAGCAATATTTTTGCCTTTTAAGATTTCTTCTCTTACTTTATAAAATCTCATGATCAACCTCCCTATTAACATTTAACTTCTTTATCACAATGGCTTATTTTTTCATAAATTATTTTACAGACATCATTATATTGCTGTTCTGTTATTATTCCTTGATTATATAATTTTTTATTTATTATTAATTCATATTCGAGTATTGTTATTCTCGGAGTTTCAAACATATAAAAACACCTCCACTAATGGAAGTGTATGATTTCAAGATAAATCTAATTACTGATTGTATTTTATTTGACATTTTTTCATTAATCATTATTAAATATAAATTATTTTTACTATTGTATAACCTCAATTATTTCAGCTGGAGAGATATTTTCAATTCCAGTTATTGATTGAATTGCCATTTTATGGAAAACAAAAATAATACATTCATAATTACTATATTTCTTTATTATATCTTGAACTCTTCTTTTCAAATGTTCTTTTGATTCCCAGTTTACTACTCTATCAACTGGTGGAATACCATTATTCTTAATATAATCCTTATAATATTCTTTCATTTCTTTTGCTTTATATTGATATGTTTTATCAGGTTCCCACTCTCTCAAATCAGGTTCTATTTTTATATCTAATCCTGTTTCTTTTGATATAATTGCAGCTGTTTGCAGCGCTCTAGTATATGGTGAAGACACAATAAGTGTTGCTTCTTTCAAACGTGAATCTTTAGATGTCTTTATTACATCTTCAATATATTCTTCACTTAATTTAGCCAAATCATGTCCATGCCCAATAAAATTATGAGCATCACCATAACTATAATCTGCTTTACCATGCCTTATCATAAAAATTTTCATATATTCATCTCCTTGGTTTTAACAGCTTACATGTATATTCACTAGCATAATCTTTATCTTTCACGATTGTGTCAATAAGTTCTTTTTTGATTCTATTGTCATTGTATCATAAAATTACATTATAAATAAAGATGTACTTTATTTATTATCAATATGTAAATGTATCGCTTTCGGGTGGTACAATATTAAATGTACTACCAGGTTCATATGATGCCAATATTGGTAAATTTCTACTCCATAAATCATCTGCTTTATTTTTTAATTTTTTATAGTCAAATAATTGTA
>ERZ780095.80-NODE-80-length-42226-cov-5.52612_pt1 | contig 42226 bp, 36 predicted proteins | sample MGYA00511574_ERZ780095 | MGnify/ENA primary metagenome ERZ780095 (study PRJEB29588, sample SAMEA2153837) | human gut metagenome | biome: human gut; feature: human-associated habitat; material: faeces | place: Denmark | collected 2008/2010 ...
AAATAAAGTTATAAAAACCTAAATATCAGAGAGTTATAAATTATTCAGTAAACACTAAATAAACTTGCTTTATCATTTCTCACCTTCCTTTCTGTCAAACTTTGAGCCACATACCACACAGTCCTTGCTTAAAGCAGGGAGTTTGAATATAAATGTATTTTCTCCAATGTAAGAAGCCGCAAATTCACTATTGACATATCCTACTTCATACATAGGAAATCTTTTTTCTGCCAGAAGGTCTCCCTCAAAGATGTCCATTCCTTCATTATCTTTCAGCCCTGTGAACTGGCAGACGGTAGTAGGGTCAACCTCTCTACACTTAAAGCATACTGGAGTTCCATTTTCTTCATTAGAATCAAGCATAGTTCCAATGCAAACTTTACCTCTCTCGGAAAGAAGTAAACTTCCTTCTTCCCACTCGCCATTGTCCAGGCGTTTTGCCTTGAACTTGATTTCTCTCATAACTATTCCTCCTTATAAGATTTATAGTCAACTTCTGTAATAATAGTTTCTTCATCCATATTAAGAAGAATAGAAGCTAACTCTACCATTCTTTTACCATTCACATTTGTTCTCATTGGGTCTTTAACCCAACTACCAACAAAAGGAAAGAAAATACATTGGAAGTACTCATAGAAAGTATATACCTCTTCCTTTTTCTCCTTATCCCAACTTCTTACTATCTTGGTTTTTGTCATATCTATTCCTCCTCTAAAATTCCAAATGGTGTTCCATCAGCAAATGTAAAACATTCAAAAGCCGTTTCAAAATCAAGACGTTCAACATCTGTTTCGATTCCGTCAGTCTTTATTCTTTGAATAATGAGATAAACGTCCTTACTACTTTCTATGGTCTTGTATTTAATGAACGGCTCATGTTTTCTTATTTCATGCCAGCACTCTTCTGCGTCCTTGAAAGGGCGGTAGGTAGGCTCTGGCTTGATGCGGTAATTTCGTGGACTGTTAATCAACGTCTCTAGAGATAAGCCATCCTCGTCTAAGTCCAAATCGCACCAATATCCCATTTCGTCGATGGTTTGGATGGTCTTGCCATCTTTCACTGCTTGGAAAATAGGGAATGCCTTGATGATTTCGTTACTGTATATCTTTTCCATATTCAAGTCCTCCAATTTATTTTCTTCTTCGATTCTTAAAGTGTAGTGCCAAAGCCATAAATGACAACAATAGCACCAATAACTTTCCAGCTTCCATGCTATCCCTCCTTTCTCATTTGTTTCTTGCTCATGACAGTCATGGCAAGGTATTCTTTTATGTCATACACTTTTTTTATTATCTCGATTTCTTCCTTCGGAATCTTGTATGCAAAACGCTCGTCTCCCATGTCTGTAAGTTTGACAATAAAATTCATTCTTACATCATATCCACCACAGATACAGAAGTCGAAAAGGATGCAATACTCAGAGCTGTTCTTTATTGGACCTACCCAGGATAAGATGTAGTCATTGTGATACGCAACAATTCTTACCCAATCTCCTTTTTTGAAACTCTCCTCCTTGCTTTCTTCTTTCGGGATGCGTTTCCAATGTCCGCAGAGTTCCCACTTGAATCGGGATTCGCCGAATCCGTTGCATGTGCCGCAATACTTGCCTTTGGGCGTGAAGAACTTGCATGAACCGCATTTTCGGCGTTCGTTCTTGACAATGAGGCAGAGGTATATGCAACCTACCGTGACTAGACAAGCCATTGCCATGATGAATCCTAGTTCCATGTCATGCCTCCTTTCTTGTGATTTTCTTCAACAATAGTTTGTTGGATTCGGTGTCCTCGTCCTTGCGGTGCAGTTCGCATAGACATTCCTTCGTCAGCTTTGGCACTTCCTTCATGTAGGCGTTGACCACCTCTTGGAAGTCCTCCAACGAGCGGCATAGCTTATAGACGTAGCCAGCGGTCTCCCAATGCTCCTGGAACTGCTTCTGATGGAAGGACTGGTTATTGGTGTGACCGTATTTCAGTTCGATGCCCAAGCCATGCACGTAGTCGTAATCGTTTCCGTCAACCGTGATTGCAGGTAGCGCAAGGATGAGGTCTGGAACGCCAGCCACCACACCAGCGGCGGCATTGATGGCAATCTTCTTGCCTTGTGCTCCGTCAGCCTCGTTCTTGGGATGGAAGAGAAGCTTGGCAAATGATGGGTACTGGTAGCGAAACCACTGCACACATGCGATTTGCAAACCGCCCTCACGCTGAACCTTCCTCTGATGAGGCTTTTTCTCTTGCTCCATCTTTCCGTTGAGGAGCTGCTGTAATTGTTCTTTGTTCATGATGATGAAATTTTTAAGTTGTCAATCTGATAAAATGCTCTGTAGGTAACTCTGTGTCTGGTCATCCAAGTCTAGGAGCGACTGGTTTTCTTCCTCGATGGACGGATTCCACACGATTCCTAGGTTTGCCAGCGTGCCGTCTTGGTAGGCTTGGCGCACAATCTTCGCCATCGTGCCGTTTGGATTGTCCTTGCTTGCCTCGATGTAGTCCAGATACCTTTGCCTTAGCTTCTCCTTGTCAGCCTTCTCCTTGTCTTCCCTCAGCTTGGTCTTCAACGCCTCGGACTCCTCGTAGCTCAGTTGTCGCTGAGGCTCGGAAGGTGGAGACGGTGCTGAGACTGTGGGTTGAGCCATGGCTGATGCCTTCTTTCTCGCTGAGGCTGCAACCTTCGGGTTGTCGAATGTGCCTTCCATCAGAGGCTCGTAGTTCTTGGGATTGAAGAGCCAGTTGAAGGAAATGTAGCAGTCTCCATCCTTGCGCCCAGAAAGAAGGTCGGAATTGAGTGCCTTCCGAAGCATTGGCTCTATGTCCTCGTAGGAGTAATCTGAGATAAACTTGGCGACCAGCTTCTTGCGGTCGGGTGTCATCTTCGAGATTGACTTTACTTGCGTGCCCATGAACAGGCGGTTGAAGAGCCTTAGCACTTCCAAGAACTGAGCTTCGGCATCCACCAACTTTTTTTCTTTTTCTTTTTTGGGTGTTTGGGTGGGGGCTTTCTGCTTTCTTTGTTTGTTTTCTTTTATAGGGGTTTCAGGGGAAGTGTTTTCTTTTCTTTGTTTCTTTCCTCTTACTCCTGTGCCCTTGCTTGTGTCCTCATCTGTGCCCTTGCTTGGCTCAAAATCCTCGGGAACACCTTTATTTAAAGGGGTTTTGGAGTGTGAAATCTGTGCCCCAATCTGTGCCGTAGCTTGTGCCCCACGTTTTTGCTGTGCCCTTATGTGTGCCGTAGCCGTGCCCATATCTGTGCCCCTACCGTCTTGGTAATACACCTTACAACCTTGATTGTCAGCGTGTTGTAAATGTGAAAACTGTGCCCCTTGTTGTGCCCCAATCTGTGCCGTGGCTTGTGCCCTAATGTCATTTTGCCATGGTATGACGCAGTGGGATAGAGGGTGTGAACTGTTAATATAGAGTTTGGTGGAAGACCTTGGGGAGGTGCATTTGGTGATGATTCTCTCGGCTACGAGCACGTCAATGGCGCAGCGTACCGCCTTCACCGTCGCATGGAGCTGCAAGGCAAGGTCACGGTAGGAGAGGGTCGCAGCGGATGCCTCGTTGTGGGTGGAAGACAGGAGCACATGGATGAGCACCTGCACGACCACTGGGCGATGGAAGTATCTCCACTGCAACAGCTCGGGAGTGATGATGTAGCCGTCTGATTTCATTGTTCTTTACTTGGTTAGTCATTTACATAACTTAGAGGGATATTTCCTCTATGGCACGGAATATCTCGTATGCCACTTGTGGCACCCATGCGTTGCCGTATGCCTTTATGGATTCTTGTCGCCACTTGGGGAAAGAAATGGTAAGGCTGTCCACATCAAAGGGAATCCCATCATTTCCTCTACAAACAGGGGATTGAGATGGGAAGTTCCGCCACCTACTTTGTGGGCTATCTGCTCCGCTAGGTTGGCATTCTCCTTGTTGTGTCTCTTCAAAGAATCCATTGTCATTGTACTTCTGAGACCATCTGTTGCACTTGGAGTGAAGAGAAGACCGTTGACCGCCAAGGCTGTTAGTCCTTGCCCCATCTGGGAATTGGGATTGATGGTCTTGGTGAACTTCGTGGCTTCCATTGCTGTAGGAGTGGGAAGCAAGCCTTTTCGAGCGGCGAGTGCCAAGGTTGGGCGTTCTGCTGCATTCGGTGAAAGGCTCTTGTTTATTCTTCCTCCTCCTTTGTCGAGTGCCGTGGGCGTAGGAAGGAGTTGTGCCACTGCCATGTCTTCTAGACCTAGGCTGTGGTCTGTCTTGCCCTTCTTGGGATTCCTTCTTCCCTTCTCGTTGATTTCCATTCCCTTGTGTGGAAAGTCCATTGCATTGGGAGTCGGCAGAAGGTCTAGCGGCATGAACTCCGTCTTGCCGTCCTTGTTGCATTGTTTCAGCCCTTGCGTCTGCACGGTGGGCAACAATCCAAACCCTGTCTCTTCTGTGCGGTGCTCCGACGGCACAAGCTGGAATAACAAGCGGTTGGACGGAATATCCAGCTTCTTCAAGGTCTTGGCAGATTTTGTCGAGTGTGAACTTGCTTTCCTCTCGGTATATGTGATTCTCCTCGAATATATCGTCTGAACGCCCCAACTTAGCGACTTGGCAGGACTCCACCATCGTCTTGATTCCAGCAACGTTCTCACCAACGACCCAAGTGGGCTGAATTTCCCGAATCGCCCGAAGCATGTGCGGCCAGAGGTAGCGGTTATCGTCCGCTCCCTTTCTTCGACCAGCGAGCGAGAACGGCTGGCATGGGAATCCTCCTGTGAGAACATCGACCTTTCCGTGCCACTTGGCAAAGTTTGTCTTTGTGATGTCTTCATAACTTTCTGAGTTTGGGAACCATTATTCCAGAACCTTTCGGGGAAACTCCTGTATCTCGCAGTGGAAGGCGTTGTGCCATCCCATCCAAGATGCGGCTACCTCAGCCCCACCGATTCCGCTGAATAAACTTGCGTGATTCATATATCACTTGATTGTTTGTTGTTGTTTGCACGGAAGTTTCTCTATGAGCTGGACGTACATCTTGTGTGCAAGGCAGTACTTGCCGTTGATGCAGTTGCGCCCATGCTCGCATAGGTTGCACTCCGCATGAATGTAGGGCTTACTTGGCGTAGCGTTCATAATAGTATGTCACTATCTGGTGCTCGCTAGGGGCAAAGCCGTTGTTGTTGATGGTGAGCGTGTCCACAATCTCGTCGTAGGTGGATTGCGACATTTGTGCCACCACGTTCTCGTCATGTATGGCGGTCGATAGCTTGCTCAGTCCCATCCAAATGAGAATCGCCCAAACGGCGATGCAGGATAATGTCTTGAATTTCTTCATGTTTGTAAATCTTTAAATGTTTGTAAATTGGTGTCGCAGAAGGGAGTCGAACCCTCAGCCCTCATCCGCAGAGACCCTTTTTCACGGAAATCATGGAACGGAAATGTTCGTATATAATACATCGATTGAGTTGTAATTTGATTATTGTTATGGGTCGTTGCCACGCCGTGTGGCTTGGGCATCCGTGCGCCTTGTGCAATGTAGTTAAAGGAAAGGGAGGCATGGGAGCGGCGCAAATGCTTATTTGGTTTGACAAAACGAAGATGTCTTGCGCCTGTAGAGCACCAGTCTTCGCAGTGATATTTCCCCATGCAGTCCATGCTTAGAAAGCAACCTTACTTCACGGTAAAATGACTAATCCTAATTTAAACAATACATTATAATCATTAATATATGAGCTTCATCGTATGTCATAGATAGTCCTGTATGCGAAGCTTGCACGTCTCCAACTCCGACAGCTTGTAGAGTACCTTGCCACGTGTCTTGGATGGATGGAGAAGCCCCTTCTGTTTCCAGTGGTTGACACGTGCCTGACCGTACTTGGAGTAAGCTTGCCTCTGTGACATGGTGTCGCTCACCCCGACGATGTTGGACACCTCTTCCCTCACCACGTTTCGGATGGCATCCATGAACGTGGCGAACGAAATCATCTTGTCTTGGAATTGGATTTGTGCTACTTGGCTCATGACTATGTTTATTTAATGCGTGTAACGATTATTGTCTTTTCCTTTCGGCAGAGCATGGTCTTGTACTTGCGCTCGTATAGAAGCCCGATGTTGGAACAGGCATTCTTGACCGAGTTGAGTTGTATGATGGGGAAGTTTATCTTTTCGCCCACCTTCATCTTTCTCAGCCGTGGCAGGATTGGTAACTTTTCTTCTTTCATGTCTTTGGATTTTTTGTCTTACGATGGAAACACCATGTCGATGATGCTGTTGATTGCCTCCTTGACATCCTTGTTGGAAGGAATGACGTTGCGAGGAATGTGACCTTTGCAAGCCATCAGGATGAAGTAGCCCTCGTTTCCGTTTGGCTTTGAATATTGCAAGTCTTCCTTTCTTCTTTTGTTGAGGTAGTCTTCAATATCCTTGGTTATCATTTCGTCAAGCACGTCCTCTGGGTCAACGTCCACCGTCACGTCAGTCTCTAAATATTGTTCTACGGTTTTTGTAATCTCCATGATTCTAAAGTTTAAAGTAAAACATTGAAGATGCTCTTAGCCTTTTCCAATACGCTTGCGGAATTGGGGCTTTCATGCATATTCTAGGCAGAAAAGCTTGCCGTCTCGGTCAACCTTCTTTCCGTCCATTACCCAGTCGAAGGTTTCCTCGAACTCGAATGAAGGCAAGCCTTGCCGTTCTCGTCAACTCCGTCGCAAACGATGCAAAGTGCTCCGTCCTTGTTTGGTGTCTCCTTGATTGGGTCGTGCCAAGCTGCATTTATGAATGTGGCGATTTCTGAATTTTTCTGTAGTTTCTTCATTTTTCTTCTTTTTTATTTGGTAGTTACTAACTAATTTACTAACTTTACGGTGCAAAACTACAAAATAATTCAGTGACTTGCAAATATTTTAGCCTAAAAATGGCTTAAAGCTATCATATTTAATAGTCCTTAACTAAAATATAGTACAATATGGACTTAAATGTAATTAAAAGGCTTGCAGAAAAGCGAGTTGGTGGACTAAAGAAATTAGCAGCCGACATTGGTATGAGTGAAGCAAATCTTCATCGATGTATTAATAATAATAAGATGCAAGGAGGCGATTTAGAGCAAATCGCTAATATCTTCGGTGTGTCTGTTGATGTGTTCTTCGATAGTTCTGCTGAAACTTATTTTGACAACGTGATGAATTTGCAGAAAATTAAATTATTCATCGAACAAAAAGGAATAGGAATTGTTTCTTTGGCAACTAAAGTAAATGTTAGTCGAATTGCTTTAGAGAATATCCTTAATGGAGCTGATGTCAAGATTAGTACTGTAGAGGCTCTTGCCAAGGCTTTAAATGTGAAAGTTGTCGATTTGTTTAACGACAAAGAAATAACTTCTATCATGAATGTAGAGGCTCCATCAGTAGATAATGCTGCCATGTATGAAGAACTAATAGCCCTCAGAGCCGAAAACAAGGTGCTCAGAGAGCTTCAAGGTCTATCTGCAAGAAGCCAGAAACGTGTCGGATAATTAATATGTGGGAGTAATGGGTATTTTTCATAGCTTATATTCGCATTCGGGTGTAAAACAAGTAGAAACACTTAGCAGAGAAACTCATATAAGCTCTTGTGCTTTCGTCATGTTTAAGGTATTTCGTAGCATCAGTAACTCTTTTGTAAAAGGAAAAATTATTGACTACAGAATTGTTAGGTGGAAAGCTGAACATGGAGAGCCGTTATCATCAGTGGAAGAGCTTTGTGCAAAAATTGACTTAATGAAACTTCAAGATAAAAGAGTGGGTATTTCTGATTATATAAGCAAATGGGGCACTTCTTTCTTGAAGGAATATGAAATTACAAAAAAAAATGAAAAATGAAAAAAATAGAAGCAATTTATAAAGTAATAAAGATACTCCTTTCCATCTGTTTGATTTATCTTGTTTTAGAAATAGCTATTTTTCTAAAAAACAAACCGAAGGATAGATATTCATTTTATAATGGAATGGTTCTAGATAAAGAAACAGGAAAGGTATATAGTGTTGCTTGGAACAAATTGTTATTTGAACCTTCAAAGAAATAATTCCCTTTGCTGAGGCTACGGATGCAATCTTTCCGCCGAAGCGTTGTTGAAATTAAAATAAAAATCGTAAATTTGCAAAATAATGGTAAGTAAGTCTGTGAAAGAGCACGATAGGCGTTCTAAGTTAAGCGATTACTTGTACGGCGTATCGAACTTGCTCATAAGTGGTGTAGGAATCGGAGGCTTGTCCCCATTGATAACGGGAAAAGAGATGACAACCTCCAATTATATTTGTGCGGCAATAGGCTCGTTGGCGGCTATTGTGTTTGCGTATTGTGCCAATAGAATAATGAAGTATAACGATAAATATTAATAGTTATGGATTTAATGACATTTATATTCTCTATAGCTCTTGCTATAGGTGGAGGAATGGCTATTTGGTTTAATACCAAGTCTGGCCAGAAATGGATAGACAGTCTCTAAGTTGTTACGAAATAAAGGCTCATTATAAGGGTAAAATGGACTATAATGACTGATAAAAATTAATGAATTGTTTAGAAAAGATTGCTGAAAGTCCGATAAATAAGATGTTTGTATCTTTGCAGTATCAACGTTATAAAAATCGTCATTTTAAGTTCAAAAAACGCCCAAAGTACCGATATATAGGTATTTGTCAAGGTTTTCGCATCCAATCCATCAATAATAAGAACTATGCAGAATTATCACTTTTTGCGTAGAATGAAGCGAAATGTTTATAAATAGTTTAGGAAATATGGCAACATTTAAGGTAGTCGTACAGTATAAGCGTTCAGATGGCTTTTATACAGTTTACATCAGGCTGACCCATAATCGAAAGGTTATGTTCGTAAAGACGGACAAAATGGTTAATGACAAAGGTATCGTGAAGGGAACTAAAGATGTCAAAGATACATTTGTCATCAATGAGCTGATGCCCATTATCAACAAGTGGTACGACAAACTGAACAAGGTTGATTGTTCCAAATGGTCAGTGTCGGAAGTGCATAAATATCTCCAACAAGAGAACGAGGATATAGATTTCTCCGCCTTTGCTAGAGAATACATCGATTCCTTGCGAGACTCGTTGCAACCTCGTTCAATCCTAAATTACGAAAACTCCTTGAATAGTTTGGAAGCTTTCACTGGCTCCAGTAAAATAATGTTTAGACAACTGACAACGCTTCTTGTTTCAAACTGGATTAAATCCCTAAAAGATTTTCGTTCCTGCAAGTTTGTATATCCACTTTATATCAAGCGCATATTCAACGAGGGATTGAAGAAGTACAATGACTACGACAATGACATTATACTTGTCAAAAACAATCCTTGGCAGAAAATTGTGATTCCCAAGTTGGAAAGACCTGAAAAGAAAGCCATTACCATGGAGGAATGCCGTGTGTTCTTTTCCTTGATGCCCAAGAAAAAGTCCTTGATACTCACGATTGATGTATGCAAGATGATTTTGTGTTTGGCAGGAATCAATGTAGCAGACCTATATTCAATGAAAAAGAAAGATTACTTTGATGGGATTCTCCACTATGAGAGAAGAAAGACGAGGACAAAAAGGGAAGACCATGCCTATATTGAAATGAAAGTGCCCGACATGCTTCTGCCTACCATGGAAAAATATTTTTCCACCCAGGATGACGAGTTTCTGTTTTACTTTCATAAGCGAAATCCTTTAGGAACGCTTAATTCAAAGTTGAGCCGTAGTTTGAAGGAACTATGCGAGATTTTACATATAACTGGTAGCCAATACACTCCTTACACCTTTAGGCATACTTGGGCGACCATCGCACAGAACGACTTGGGGGCAAGCTACGAGGAGATTGGCTTTGCCATGAACCACATCAGCACACACAAGGTGACGATGGGCTACGTGAAGCCTGATTTCTCTCGGGCGTGGGAACTAAACGAGAGGGTGGTGGAGAAGATTTTCTTCACCAACGACAAGAGCAAGCGACTGGAGGAGCACCATCTTCCAACCTTTGACAAGGTGGAGGAAAAGTTTGAGTTGTGTGCGGACGCTTACTTCATGGGTGAGGTGGTGGCTCATGTGGATGGCAAGGGCTACCACGACACTGATGAGATTATTGACCAGCTCATGGACTCCATCAAGGACGGCGTGCCCGACAAATGCACCATCCAAATCAAGGTGGTGAACATGACCAAAGGACAGACCAAGTACTTTGAGAGAGTTCGTGACACCTTAAACACACAAAAATGACGGATTAAGATGTTTTTGGTACGCTTATTGTGTAAATTGTGTTAAAATAGTTTTATTTCGGTACGCATTCCCAACATATCATTCCAAAGGGTAGTCTTCTCTAAACAAGCGAAAATTTTAGAGAGGGCTACCCTTTTTGCGTAGTTAGCCATTGTTAACAATCTTGAGGTTCTTGATGTTGATGGTGGTCTCCTCCTTCTTGAAGTTCTCGTCCAGCTTCATCAAACTCTCCTCGACCGTGAGGTTTCTCGTATCGTCACTGTTGAACGATATGGACTGTAGCTTAGGAGCGACGTATGGCAGGAACTTGGCAATCATCGCCAGCCTTCCAGCAGGCTCCTCGATGTCGTACAAGTCCTGTGCGAGCGAGAAACCTTTCTCGTTCATGCCGTTGAGATAACCAGTGATGGCATCCTTCAAGCTCTCACGCACCGCCTTCGTCACCTTGTTTGGCGTTCCAGCCTTGCGTCCTCCAGTCTTCTTCCTTTTCTCCTTTGGAGTCTTGTTGTTTCCTTCTTCTTTCTTCATTTGCTTCGGTGTTTATGTGAAATCGAGTGCAAATATAGCGAAAACTTTCAATAGTTGTGCTCTGAGTTGCGCAATATATCGCAAGAGATAGTGAAAAACACATTACTTTTGACGCATGTTTAAACATTTTTATATTCGGATATTATGGGATTGATAGGAAGTATAGCTGGTGGACTCACCTCGGCAGTGGGTGGCGTTCTTTCAGCAAAAGCAATGAACAAGGCATACGACCAAGCCTTGAAGACATATCAGAACCGTATGCAGGACGTAAAGGACCATCGTGATGCCCTCTACTACCAAGACCCGACGCAGAGCGCAGAGAACCAAGTGGCGGTGACGAACGCACAGAAGGTGCTTGACGATGCCACGAAGAAAGCCAAGGGCACGAACATCGTGACAGGTGGCAGCGACGAGTCGGTTGCGCTCAGCAAGCAAGCGGCGCAGGAGCAGGTGGGCAAGATGATGCAGGACGCAGCGGTTCAAGGTGCTCAGAACAAGGAGAACGTATGGAACAACGCCGACAGCCAGATAGGCAAGATGACGGAGTACATCGCTTCCACGCAGAAGGAACGTGGCATAGGTCAGGCTAAGGCAATCGGTCAGGCGGCAGGTGAGTTGGCGAGCGCAGCCAACAGTTTGCCATGGTAAGGGAAGGAGGTAGATATGGGAGTATTCAAAAATATATTTGAGAGACAATCGTCCTCGCCGATAACTCCAGTGACGGACTTTCCTTCAAACGACGGCGGAACGTCCGCCCCTTCCCCTGTAGTGGAGGCGGCGAGTGAGCTGCAAACCACCCCTTCTGATTCTCCAGCGGATTCAAGCGTGGCGACCCCTTCGCCAACAGGAGAAAGCACAACGCCTTCTCCTAGCGTGCCAAGTCCTCAGAACGGAACGCAAGGCGTGAGTTTCACGCAACAGCCAACGGCGGAAGTGGCGCAGGTAACACCTGGGCAAGGCATACAGATAGACTGGAGCAAGCCCTACAGTCAGATAGAGCAGAATCCAATCTTGCGCCAGATGACACCTTACGACATCATGAAGGATTACTCCAAGAATGGTGATGGCAAGTGGTCTGAGTTTATGCCATGGCTTAGCAAGTATGGAGACCCCGACAAGACCGTTGAGGCTAATGACATTTTGGCGAAGAAAGCCGAGCGTCAAGCCAAGTGGGAACAGCTAGGAAATCTTTTTAGTCATATAGGAAACTTTGTCGGTACTGCAATCGGTGCACCTTCTCAGCAGATAGAATCCGCCAAGGAGCTAACCGAACGTCAGCGCAAGATTCGTGAATCCACCGATGCCCTTCGTCAGAAAGGCTACGACCAGATGATGGTGAACATCTGGAAGGAGCGGCAGGACAAGCAAGCACAGATGCAAGCCGATGCAGCAGCCAAGGCAAAGCAAGCGCAAGCCGAATACTATGGTTCGCAGAAGAACCAAGTGGATGCCTTGACACCTCAGAAGGTAGCCACCGAGATAGCCAAGCAAAACGCCTCGAACGCTTCGGCAGGACTGAGCACCGCCAAGACCAAGACGGAGAACGAACTTCGACCAGACAAGAAGAATCTCCTCAAAGGTCAGACCAACAATCAGAACGCCGCCGCAGCCGACCATCGGGCAGGTATCGCCGTCAAGGGCGCACAAGTCAAGCACATCAAATCACAGACGGAAGGGCAGGAACAGAAGAACGCCAACCAAAAGGATGCCGATGACTTCAACAACCTATACGCCAACGACCCAGAGTTTAAGAAACATGCAGACCGATGGGCTAAGAACAACGGCATGGCGGGAGGCAGCAACACCGACTATGGAAAGGGTGGCACTTGGGCTAACGAGAAGAACCGCCAACAGGCGACCAAGTGGGCTAAGGAGCAGATGGCACGTACACGCCGCATGACACCACCTTCTCGCAGAAACGGTGGAGGAGGCAACAGCAAGGTTCCACCTTCGAGACGAAAGAAATAAGTATAACAAAAAGATATTCAAGCTATGTATGACGAGCAAGACAGAAAGTATTTCTATGAGGAGTTCAAAAAGAACGGCTACCAAGTAGGCAGCTATGATGACTTCAAGAAAGACTTGAATAACAAGGAAGACCGTGACTGGTACTATAACGAAGCCAAGAGCATGGGTTACGATGTGGGAAGTTCGCAGGACTTCGACAATATGGTGTTGGAGCCTACTCCTTCCAGTTCCACCTCGCAAGCAGCTCCTTCTTCTACTTCTGTTCCAACGAGTGGGCAACCAGTGGCTAGCGGTCAGCAACCTCAGACACTGACAACCCAACAGCAAACGGTGCAACAGAAGCCAGTTAACGCACCTGTTGCCACCAATCAAGTGGAGCAACCATCCTCAGAGGAGGGAAAGACTGGTCTCATTTCGCAAGCCATGGGAATGATTCCGAAGGGCGTGCAGACCAGCAACGGAACATTACAACCTTCTCCTTCCATTCCTCAGTCGGTTGTGGAAGGAAATCAGCAGGAAAAGGTTGCGACACCAACACGACAAGTGAAGCCAGATGTGGTGACAAACGATACGTCCAACGACATCGTAGCCAAGTATGGCAACTATCTCAGCCAAGGCGGTGACGTGGATGCCTTGCAGCAGACCGCATCCGACTTGTTGGCTGATGGCAGGGCGAAAACGCCAGAAGAAGCCATCGAAATGGCTAAGCAAGGTTTGTTTGGCACGGCTGACATCTTGGCGAAGCAGACCACCAATCAGTTTGTTTCCTCATTGGATGCCAACAATTCGGGAATGGTGGATAATGCCATTGATGCCCAGTGGTACAGCCACGACGTGCAGGACAAGTTGAAGGACGAGGCTACACGCATGGGTATCAGCTATGATGACTACATTGCCCACTTCGTGAAGCCAGCCATGGTGGAGAGCCTTGTGGAGAAGTATGGCAGCAACTACCGAAAGATAGCCGAGGACGTTGCCACACGCCTTTATGCTCATGAGGGTGATGTGGATAGCCAGCTAGAGCAAAATGACAACTACAATGATGCAGCGTCCATCATCAACCAATTCATCAAGCAACCAGTAGCTGATGCCATCAATAAGGCTGAGGCAGAGGCAAACAGCTATTTACAGAAGTACAACGACACCTATAGTGGATTCTATTCTGTAGATGCGGCTTCACCTCAGACTGCAACGGCTATGGGTGAGTACAACAAGATGCGTGACCCTCAGAAGGTTCTCAACTCGCTTACCAAGCAGTTGAGCGGTATCGTGGATGACCCTGATTTCACCTTGGCGTTGGTCAAGGTGATGGACAAACGTGGCTATAGTTATGACAAGATAGATGATTTTGTCAAGACATACGTGAAACCTATGCTCAACGCCTCTATCAAGGGAGAACTTGACCGTTTGGAAATGAAGAAGCTCATTCCTCATAACAGTTTCGAGTACATCATGAAGACTGGCTTGGGCAATACTATCGTTGGCAAGGTGTCACGCAAACTGATGCAGACCGATTATCAGAATTGGTTGGAGGACATGGCCAACCAACAGTATCAGCCTGGATTTTGGGAGAACGTGGCAAGCGGTGCTCTTACCTTCGCTGGTGACGCTTGGAGTTATTGGCTTCCTGGTGCCGCTGGTGGCAAGCTTACCAAGGCAATGTTGGCGAAGGCAGAGGGCAAGTTAGCTGGTGACCTCATGGCTAAGGGCATGGAACGCAAGATGGCGGAGCGTGCAGCCAAGATGCTCGTCGGAAGAAGCAAGACCACGGCGTTGAAGACTGGTGCAGCCCATGGAGCGGTAACGTTTGGTGGTCAGTCTGCCATTTCCACGCCTATCAATGAGGTTTACCGTGACGGTCAGTTTGACGAGAACGGAAAGCCATACCATACATCGGTTGAAAAGGTTCTCGCCAAAACAATAGGAGAGGTGACCAAGGGAGCTGCACTTGGCACTATCATGCAAGGTGGCACTCTTGCCAACATGATAGGCAAGGGAAGAGGTCTTGCAGCCAACATTCTCGCAGACGTGGGTGGGAAAGCCGTTGACTCCAGCATCATGACAGGTCATGCGTTGATTGAACGCATGGCGCAAGACCCTAACTTCAAACCTACAGGCAAGGACGCAGCCGAGAGTTTCTTGGAGAGCATGGCAAACCTCACCACAATCGGTCTTCCTGGCATGATGGGCAAGTACGCACATTTCAAGGATGCGAGGGAGTTCAACCGCAAATATGACTTCAACGATGAGGACTTAGCCCAGTTGAGACGATTCGGCTACGATGACCTACGCACCGCCTTCGAGGATTTGGGCATCAACGGCAACAGTATCAATGGTGATGCTGAATTGATGGGACAACTCACTAAGAAGTACATGGACTTGATGAGCGACAAATCCGTTCCTGAGGTGTTGAAGGCAAAGATGATGGCGGTGGTCGAGGGCAAGCGTCCTCAGTCCTTCTCGCCAGTCATAGACAGCATCATCGTGCAGCCGATGGACGGCAAGGTGTATCTGGAGACGTTGAACAAGGACGGTGGAATCATCGACCGCAAATCATTCTCCTCATACGATGAAGCCAAGAAGGCTGAGAAAAGCCTTGACTACGAAAAGTCTCTCAATCTCACTTCCGCTTACGAAAACGCCTACCATACCGATGCCTTGCAGGAGCACTTGGATGATGTCTATGCCAAGGCAAGGGAGAAATATGGTATGGGCGAAGGTTTGACCGACGAGGACAAAGCAGCCATCTACTTGCACCAGAATGCCAATGCAATAGGTGACATCATGCAAAAGCAGCAGAGTGGTATGGAGTTGACCGAGCAGGAGCAACAACTTCTGAATGGCTATCGCCACTTCTATGACAGTGCCTTCGAGAATAGCAGCATCATGCGTGACTATGTGCGCACCTTCGAGGATTCGCAAGGCGTGCCACATGGGACACTTCGTGAGGCTTTGGAAGGTGATGGCAAGAAACGCACCGAGAAGCAGCAGAAACTTGTTGAGGCATACCAGAAGCAGCTCTATAACGACATCGTACTGAAACGTGAAATGAAACAGACGGTGGATGACCTTTACCGCCAGTCTCATAGCGAAGGGCAGAAGCAAATCGGGAAAAGCGGTGTTACAGCAGAAGGAGAAAATCCAACAGAAACGACACCTCAAACAACTCCAGTGGAAGAAAACGGTCAAAAAATAGCCGAAAATGTCCGCAATTTAGCCGAAAATAGCCAAGAGGTAGCAAGTGGTGTTCCTCCTACAGAGCCTCCAACGACTCCGCCAACACCTCCAACCCCACCTTCTTCATCAGTAGGTGGTGAAACTCCTTCCGTCAGTGATGCGTACAAGCGTGGCCAGGATGCGGTTGCCAATGTAGATAGCGAGACCTTGACGGCAATAGACCATGCCGACGATGTGGCTGAGGCTAGGTTGCAGCGTGCCTTCAAGGGGAACGAGACCTTGCTACAGACGATATACAATGCTATTGATGAAGGTAAGGACATGGAGCTGTTTATCGCCCAGAAAGCCAACATGCTCAATGAGGTGCAGCGTGATGCCATACGCAAGTATGCCGACGCACATCAAGCCAAGCAAGGTGTGCTCTATGGTATTGACCACGCCGATGATGGCTATGCCGAGGCTATGACAGAGCAGCTTTGGCCATACGCCACCGAAGACGGAAACATTGTTCCTGTTACCCTTTTGGATGGTACGACGGCATTCTTGAAGAAGAATAACGAGTATGGCGGTACATTCGTGACCACCACTGACGAGAATGGTCAACCTACGATTAGGCAGATACATACATCTGAAATCAAGGAAATAGGCAACCCAATTCCTTTCCAAGACTATGTGAACCAACTGGCGGAGCAGAATCATGCTGCAACTGTCCAGAAGTTCACTTCCATGTTTGACGGAAGCAACTTGCAACCAGGGCAAACCGTGGAGATAGCCATGGAGTCAGGAACTGACTCTATTTCCATGTCGTTTGCAGGATATACCCAAGATGGGCGTATTGTGCTTTCCGATGGCAAAGACCAAATAGCACTCACAAAGGAGGAGTTCGCACAAATGCGCAACAACGCCATGCAAGCGTCCATCAATGCCGAACTTGACGCAGAGGAGGTGCAGCGTGAGAACGATGCCGTTGCCAAGGCTGAGACCGAGAAGAAACAACGTTTCGCTGATGGAATCGTGGGATATGAGGACGGCAAGATGGACTATTCATCCAAGGAGTCAGACCCTAAGGTGGTGGCTGAGTACTTGCAGGACGAGTATGGCGAGGATCATGGGAAACTGTTGAGCCTTATCAATGGTAGTCGTGCCGACATCAAGGAGCAACTTGACAACAAGAGAAAGCAAGCAGCCGAGTACGAGGACTGGATTGACACCAATGCCGACCTAGACCCATCGAAGGCTCAGAAGGTGACAGACGAGCTGAACCTTGTGAAAGAGCAGATGGATGACCTTTCCACTCGCTACAAAAATTGGAACACTATCCGCAATTCCGTGATGACTCCCGATGAAATCAGGGCGATGAAGGATGAGCGCACCAAGACAATCAAGGACGTTGGTGTGGATGAAAGTGCCATCGCTCCTTCCGATGAGCGTGAGGTCTCTGTTTTGTCAAATGACGAATTGAAGAAGCAATATCCTACTTTGGATGAGGCTAGCAACCATATTGCCTCTGAGCGAAAGCGTATCTACGACTTGCAATCCAACGAGGTTCAACCTCAGATAGATGGGATAAAGGATGTGTTGGAACAATACAAGAACGGTGAGATAGAGCTGGAGCCAGAGCAAATCAAGGAAATAAACACCACCAAGGCTCAGTTGGAGGCACGTCAGCAAGGCTTGACCGACTCTGCCAAGGAATTGAAGGCGCAAGCAGGAAAGTTGAATAGGCTTTATAAGGATGAACTTGATGCGGAGGGAATGTCAAACTTAGGCATGACCCCATCAGAGCAAAGACGTGAGCAAGTCAAGAAGGCTTTGGCAAAGGGAGATATGAATGCCATCGCCCAAATTTACAAGGACGCTCCAACTGATGTTACCGACCTGACACCTCAGACATTGGAAGAAGCCATATCCGAGCGTCTTCCTGTTCATGGCATCAATGCGGAATCCTTGCAGCAGGAACTTGGAAAGGACAACTTCAAGTATGGCATAGGCAAGGGATATGACTCCAACAAGTTCAATTATCTTTTGGCCAAGAAAGGCGAGGGTGAGACTGTAGCCAGCATTTCAAAGCGTGTTTGGGAGAACCTTCCTCCAAACTTGGAGAATATGGGTTATACTGACCAAGATGTTCGCAATGCACTTCTTGATATGTTCAAGACATACGACAGCGTGAAGGACATGATGAATGTCGCCTTGATTAATCGAATCGCACAGGCGGAAAACGAGCTTTCTACTGAGGAAGAGTATTATGAGGCTCAGAAAGACCGTGAAATTATCGAAAGACAGGCAGAAATAGAGGCGTTTGATTCGTTTATTCAAGATAAAGCAGTATCTTTGCCATCTGAAAGCGAACTGAACAACATCTATGGTATGGAATATGACCAAATCATGTTTGAGCAGGAGAGTGAGAATCAATATAAAGATTACGTAAAATCAATATTACCAGAACTATCAGAGTATGATGACAGAAGAACAGAAGCAGAGAATGCAGGAGGCGGTGGACTGGATAGCGACACTGCACGGAGAGGAGTTGTTGAAGGAAGTAGCCAAGGCGAAGAAGCTAGCAGACGAGAAGTTTCTGATAAGTCCTCGCCTGAAACAACATCTAATCAAGTCAGCGAAAGGCGACCAGAGACTGGCAGCGTGGAATCTAGCGAAGGCACAGTTGATAGAACTTCACATCTACCGCAAGAAGCATCCTTCGGAGAACGTCTAAAGAACGCCATTGCCGAGACGGAAACTGAGCCTACTGAGGCGCAGAAGAAGGCTGGCAACTACAAGAAAGGTCACTTGAAATTCGGTGGCTACGACTTCACGGTAGAGACACCTAAGGGCGTAACCCGAAGTGGCAAGGACGAGAACGGCAAGCCTTGGAGCGTGACCATGCACGACACGTATGGCTATGTCCTTGGCAAGATAGGTGTTGATGGCGACCACATCGACATGTTCATCAACGATGCCGCCGACCTTGACACGTTCGACGGCAACGTGTTCGTCATCGACCAAGTGAACCCGAAGACAGGCGAGTTTGACGAGCACAAGGTGATGTATGGCTATCCTTCCGAGGAGGATGCCAAGAACGCTTACTTGCAGAACTATTCTCCAGGATGGAAAGGTCTTGGTGAGGTTACTTCCGTGCCTAAGGCTACCTTCGACAAGTGGCTGCAATCCTCAGACCGCAAGACCAAGCCGTTTGCCGACTATGCCATTGTGAAGAAAAATGCCAATCAGAATTTCGTATCTGATATGGAATATACTTATGAGAATGATGTGCATCCATCTGAGGAAGATAAGCCAAAGATGCTGAAGTTTGCAGAGCGTCTTCTGAACTTCCATCAAGATAAGGAGGATAAGCCAGAATATGGCTATACAATGCTTTCGTCTAATATTAGAGGCGATAAACTCTATCCAAGCGAAAAGAAATGGTTTGGTACGCATAAGTATCGTCAAGGAGTTTCTTGGGTAGATAAGGATAATGTTTGCGCTTATGAGTTGAATCCTCGTTTTAACTCTCGTGGTTATCTTACAGCTGTTGGTGTGCATAAGTTAGTACCACTGCAAACTAATACGAAGAACGAGAACCAACAGCCTAGAATTAGGTTCAGCAAGGTATCAGACGAACAGGCTCAGCTTGATGCAGATTACCTTGATGCGGTTAATCGTGGCGACATGGAAAAGGCTCAGAAAATGGTGAATGAAGCTGCCGAGGCTGCTGGCTATTCTACCGATTCCGGCTATCAGGGCACTTCTGCCTTCAATGGTTCTGCACCTTGGGGCAATGGCTACTTCTTGACCAAGGAAGAGCGCAAGGAGGCGTGGGATAATGATGAATATGACGGAGACCAAACTTTGGGTGATTATATCCATCGTGGTATAGATGCGATGAATCTCGATTTCATAGCATTAGACCCTCGTAATTATCGTGCAGCTGACCCTATGCGCAAGGAGGCTATTGATAACGTGCGTAACGCTATCCAGAAGAAGAGTGAGACTATTACCATGTATAGAAGTGTTCCTTCTGATGTTAAGGAAGGTTCTTTCAGAAATGGTGATTGGGTTACTCCAAGTCGTGCTTATGCGGTTGATAATGCTAAGGTTCATGGTTGGGGTGATAACTTCAATATTATTGAACAGAAAGTTCCTGTTGATGAAATATGGTGGGATGGTAACGATATAGCTGAATGGGGCTATGGTCGTGAAGAGGACTATGCCAATGACACCGATTTTGCCTATAAGAACACCAAGAACAACCGAAAGTTACTTGATGCCGTCACATACGATGACAAGGGAAATGTCATTCCTTTGTCTCAACGTTTCAACTCTCGCAAGTCCGATGAGCGTTATCAGAAGGGCAGCTCTGCCTTGAAACCAACACGTCAGGAAGAGGTGTTGCGTGATGCCGTCATCGACAAATTACGTGAGGGCGGCATGGACGTGATTACCGACGTGGAAGAAGGGCAGAGAGTGATTGAAATGGAGAACGGTGTAAGAATGAGTGCCAAGAAAAAGAGAGCACTTGAAACCGCCTCGCTTGGAGCAAATCCAAGGTCATTAACTGCCATTTCAAGTGCTGACGGTGCAAAGATACTAAAAAATCTTGATAGTCTTGTCAAGAATTTAGAAAACTCTCCAACTCAGCCGAAAACTTTCATAGGAGAAATGGCAGACGCTCTTGGCATAGACATGAAAGATAAGTCTAGCAAGTATGCCACGTTTGAGTGTAAGAATGGCAATGTGGTAACTGTCCGTGTCAGCGACCATAACGCAACCGTCTCCAACCTAGACACAAACGGACAATCAGATGCTATCAGTGTCGTTGTTACCAATAAGGACAACAAAGGTATTACCAATGATGGTGATGCTCATATCGTTGAGTTCTACTATAATGCCATTAAGTTGCGCAAGGCTGAGGGCAAACCTTTGGCAGACATCGCTAATTCTATCAAGCAAGCACTGTATAGTGGTGAGTTCAAGGACACGACTGGACTTGCTGAGAAGCAGGAGGTGAATGCCAACTACATTCGTGAACAGCGAGTATATCATGGTAGCGGTGCTGACTTCACAGAGTTTGACTTCGACCACATGGGCGAGGGTGAAGGTTCACAAGTGTTTGGCTGGGGTGGCTACGTTACCTCTTCCCCAAAAATTGGAAAGTACTATGCCGAGAGTGGCAGAAAAGACAAGTATTTTGTCTATAATGGGGAAAAACTGGACTGGCGACACATGTCGGCAACTCTTAGTGGTATTGTTGGCATGGATGGAGTTTCTAAGGCAGATAACTTCCTTGTGAATGTTGATAGAATGGGGGTAGAAAAGGCTAAACAAAAGCTAAAAGACTCCATTGATGAATATCAAAAGTTGTATAAGGAGAATCAAGGAGATTTCTATAAAAAGCAGATTGATGTAATGAAGAAATTGCTTGACTTAAATTTGTCTGTCGAAACTCCAAAGACTTCTCTCTATGAGGTGGATATACCTGATGATAATGGCAGCAACTATCTGGATTGGGATGCGCCTTTGTCAGATGAGCAGAAGAAAACAATCGTGAAGACATTAAAGCGATTAAAGATAGACTTTGCCGATTTAGAAAAGCATGGTTTCTCCTTGGATGGTTCTTTTGGTGATAATGTCTATGGGTATCTAAATTATGCTCTAAGAGATACTAAGAAGTGGCAAGATGTGAATGCTCTTCGTGCAGTGAGCAAGTTCCTCGCTTCTCTTGGCTACACTGGCATTAAGTACAAGGCTGGTCGTAACTTCGGTGGTGCAGAGGAAGGTGACACTAACTATGTCATCTTCAAGCCAGAGGATATGCAGATAAAGAATCATGTGAAGTTTTTCCGCACTCCTAACGGTGAGGCATACGGTTACACCGTAGATGGCAAGATTTACATCGACCCTCGTATTGCGAACAGTGAAACTCCTATCCATGAATATGCCCACTTGTGGGCTGAGGCGGTTCGCTCTGAAAATCCTAAGGAATGGGAGAACATCGTGAACTTGATGAAGGGCTTGAAGCCAGTCTGGGATAAGGTGAAGAAGGAATATCCTCACTTGGAGTCGGACAGCGACCTAGCTGATGAGGTATTAGCCCAGTACTCTGGTAAGCGAGGCGCAGAGCGTCTTCGCAAGGAGTATGATGCCATTGTCGATGGTGATGGTAGTATCACCGAAAAGGCAAAGGCGATGTATGCCCTACAGCGATTGAAGAAGGTTCTTGCCAAGTTCTGGAAGAAGGTTGCCGACTTCCTTCACATCCACTTCACCACAGCCGAGGAGGTAGCAGACCGTGTGATGAAGGACTTGCTCGATGGCATTGACCCACGAGAGGCTGCCAAGGCTGCTAAGGCTTCAAGGGATGCGGACAAAACCATGTTTGGTATGCACAACATCAGCCTTGACAAGCTACGCAAAACTATCAAGCAAGGTGGCTTTGCCGCACCTTCCATGGGCGTGATAGACTCCAAGAACGGAATTTATTCGGGCTTTGGCGAGATTACATTGATACCGAAGGCAGAAAAAATTGCCAAGAGAACAGGCAAGAATATCGGCACTTATGCCGCAGATGCATGGACTCCTATCTATCCTCCAGTAGAAAAGAAGTTTGGTGGCAATGGTGGTGATGTCGCTTACGACGACATAGAATCCGTTCCAAAGGAAATGCAAAGTCTCACAAGAAATGCCATCAACAGCTTCATGGATGGTCGTGATACAAACAGTTTAGCTTATCTCTATTTGCATGAGAAAGGAAAAGCTCCTGAGTTGGTGCATGTGGAAGGTAAATATCCAAAGGAACTCCATGATGAGGTGAAAGGCATCTTGGGAAAATTGGATAGTATCTATTCAACTACTGATGAACAGAAGGAAAAGCTTCTTGATTTGTTCATTCGTGAGGTGTATGATGGTAATCGGGAGGAGTTTGACAATGACATCAAGAACTTCATCAAGAAGGATGAGGAGTTTATCAAAAAAAGACCAAACTCCAATATTGCCAAGAACAAACAACTTGATGTTGATTGGATGAAGGAACATGGCTATGACTATGGGGCTTTGTCTCGTTTCGTTGATGGCATACTGCGTGATGCAGAGACTTCTGGTAAGGTGGACGAGAATGCAACGATGAAAGCTGCACAACAATACATTCAGGACAATGGCATGAAGGAAGACTTCGATTCATGGAAAGAAAAACTCAATGACCGCTATAATGTGGAGGAGGTTATCTTTGCTGGATATAAGGCTGACGGCAATCGCAAGTATCTGCCTAACACCGTGGAGAATGCGGTGAAGGTAATGAAACAAGACGGCAAGAATGCTTCCGTTGGTTCGGCTTCTTTCAGTCATTTCGTAGCATCTATATTGAAACCTATGGGGACTCTTGACCAAATCCGAAAGAAGAAGGGCAATTTGACCGACAACTATGAGGACGTTGAGAAGTTCCAAGAAAAATGGCAACCTGTCTATGATGAGTTGGCTGATAAGATGCAACCTGATGCTGGTCCATTTGAAAGCTATGGCATGGATAGATTGGAAGAGGCTGCCACACAGAAGAATCCAAAGAAATATGCTAAGGATGAGTATGGTGTGGACTTGACTGACGAGGACATCGACAAGTTGAATGAATTGATTGATGCTGTCAAGAATGAGAAGCCTTCCATCTATTTCGAGACCAAGTTCATGCGTCCTTATGGTCTTGATGAATTTGAGAAGGCTATTGTGCCAAAGGACACTCCTAAGGACGTGGTGGATGCCTTGAAGAAGGCTGGCATTGATGTGCATACTTATGATGGGAAGGAAGAACGTGAAAAGGTTACGATGGATGCCATCAATAACTCTGAGGGCATTCGCTTCATGTTTGCAGGTGAGAAGGGAGCTGCTGAGGCTGACAAGGCAGAGGAGCAAACCATCCGCATGGATAACCTGCAAGTAGCAAAAGCGATGGAAAATAATGCTCTAACACCAAAAGTCATAAAGTTTGCAACAGGTTGGGAACGTGGTGCTGATGGAAAATGGAGATATGAAATCCCTGATTTTAAATCAGAGAAGCCAATAACTGTAGATAAAGATATAAATATTGTTCATGTAGGTCCTTATGCTCCTTACAACGAACCTTTGTGTAAGTTGTCTGACCTCATTGATGATAAAGGGCTGTTTGATGCTTATCCATCTCTAAAGAACGTTGATGTTCAGATGGTGGGGAAAACGGATTTGCAAGGAATGTATGATAATCTCCACAATAACATTGCGTTAAGAACGGATATGTTTACCGTGGAGAAGAAATATTCTAAGCCATCTAATTTCAAGGACATCGAGGTTGCTAAAAAGAAATTTATGGATGCGTGTGCTTCCTTTCCTGATGATACAAAAAGTTGGGCGAATGATGCTATAGATCAGTTTGGTGGATATACCGAGGATGAGTTAAAGGCAGATGAACTCTTTAATAAAATAGAGAAAGATATGCCGAAAGTTGCTAAGGTCGTGCGTCTATTAAATGCAATCCCTCTAGAAAAAGGTGTGAAGTTCCTTGGTACACAAATTTCATTGAACGATTATGGTAAAAAGGTTCTTGCACATGAAGTGCAGCATGCAATCCAATATATCGAGGGTTTTGCCAAGGGTGGAAACTCAAATGATGTCCGTAAGAGGATTCAGAAAATCATTGATGAAAACTCTGAGTATGCGGATTATGCCCTACAAAAGATGAAGACATGGGTTGACTTCAAAAAAACAGCATTGAATTTGGGTAAGTTCAAGGGGCTAATCAATAGTGACAATCCTTTCATTAAGGATAAGGCTATTGAGTACTATTGGGATGCCATGAACCTATTGGACGGTGAAGAAAACTCGAAGTTGGTAAATGACTATGACCAACTTAGTGACTTGAATGCCAAGCAAATTGCCGAAACTGGCTATCACGTGGATGAGGCAATCAATGAACTCAACCGTTTGGCAGACGAAGTTTGGAACTCGATTCCGAAGGGGAACAAAGATGCCTTGGGTATCAATAACAAACTGAAAGATGCCTTGAAGAATCTTTCTGATGACGAACTTTATTATAATCTTGCAGGAGAGGTTGAGGCTCGAAACGTTATGTCTCGTATGGGCATGACAGACGAGGAACGAAGAAACTCATTGGCATCTGATACAGAGGATGTGGATAGAGGCGACCAGATTGTCATGGATGGAGGCGGTGCCAGCTATTCAGTTGTGACTGACCCTAAGACCATCAAGAAACTTGATAATGAGGACACTGTAAAAGTGTATCGTGCCATGCAACTTGGTGATGATGGAAAACTCTATCCACCGATGGCTGCAAAGGTGAAGGGCAAGTTTGTGCAGCCTATCGAACTTGGTAAATGGGAACAGGCAGACGAGCGACCAGAACTTGCTGACGATAAGGGTATGTTTACCCTAAACAAGGGTAACGGTAAGTCACTAAAGGCTGCTTACAATCCTTACCTTCATACTTCTCGTACCCCACTGAATGACCAGTTTAGCGAGGCTCAGAATCGTCCAAACATTGTAACTGTAGAGGTTGAGGTGCCAAAGAGCGAGCTCACCAGTGGTTACAAGGCTGACAAAGCCAAGGATGCTGTGGGTGAAGTCGAGTGGAAGGCAGGTATTATCCAAGGACAGTTGACCGGCAAACGTAAGCTGATTCTCTCTCGTTGGGATAAACCTGTGCGTATCGTGCCTGACAGTGAGGTAGCTGATGTTATTGTGAACGACATGTTTAAGGACAAAAAGGTTATCATGCCTTCCAACGTGGTAACTCCAAGTCTCAGAAAAGAGTTGGAGAAACTTGGCGTTCCTTTTGTCGAGACCGACAACAAGGGTGTTCTTCTTGAAGGGGAACATGCAGGTACTCACTATTCCAAGGTGTATGGCAAGAAAGCAAAGAAGACCAAGGCACGCTTGGGCGACGGCATGAGAAACAATGGCTCTGTTATCGGCAAGGACACACTAGATGTGGTGAAGAATGTAGCCAACACTCTTGGAGGTGCTGAGGCTAACGTTTATGCTTCCGTGGAGAGTGTTCCTGAGGAGTATCGTGCGGACGTGGAACGTGGCGCAAAGGGATGGTACGACCCAAGCAACCACACCGTTCATGTCTATCTCCCTAACTGTGAGGATGCCAACGATGCGCAGCGCACCGTCTTCCATGAGAAGGTGGGACACGAGGGCATGGAGGTGCTTCTAGGTGGTGAGCAAGGTGTGAGAGACTTCGCCAACTTTGTGTATAAATCGGTGGATGGTGACACACGTGGCAAAATTCTCGACTTCGCCAACAAGTACGACCCTGAATGGAAGAATGCCGACCGTCTCAACGAGGCAACCCAGGACTACATCGCCCACTTGGCGGAGGATGGCCCTAAGACGGCAAAGGACTTCACCCTTTGGACTAAGATGAAGCACTATCTCATCAAGGCGTTGAAGAAGTTGGGAATCCGTGTTCCTGGTCTTCTCAACGACAAGGACTTGCGCTATTACCTGATGAAGGCAGGGAAGGCTCTGCACGTTTGGGATAACATGTCTAAGGACAAGCAAGATGCCATCATGCGCCAAGCCACAGGCGATGACATCAAGAATGCGCTCAGTGACAAGGGCAGTGGCAAACCACGCATGAAGAAGGGTGAGAGTCCTATCCAATACATGAAGCGTGTGCGTGAGTGGCAGCGGTGGAAGGATGCCCGAGAGGACACCAACGACCCAGAGCCACCTCAGTTCTATGACATAGACAAGGACGTGGAGGGCAAGAAGGAATGGGAACAGCTCAACAAGGACTGGCGTGACCGTCATGGACTTGTCGGCGACGATATGCCTTCGTTGCCAAAACGAGAGGAAGGAGAGAGCGATGAATCCTTCTTCCCACGTTACAAGGAATATGAGAAATGGCAGAACGCCATCAACGACAAGGAAGACCCTATGCCAGACATGTTCGCATGGGAGAAGCAGAAGCAAGTGGAGGCAACCCAACGCTATGAGGATTGGCTGACCCGACATGAGCTGAACGAGCAGGAGACCGCCGACCTAGACCTTTACGAGGGAAAGGTATATCCAGCCGAGACCTCACCAGAGGCGGCAGACCTTGACAAGAGGGTGATGGATGCCATGGCGGAGGTGACGAGTACGGACGTGAGCAAGGAAGGCGCAGCCCGAACCGTGAAACATGCCGTCATCCACCGACGAAAGAACATGGAGGAGGCGAGTGCCGACGATGCCATCTACATCAACGACATCAAGAGACGCATCGAGGGCATGGCAGGAAGCGGTTTCTGCCACAAGCTCTATTCGGAATATAAGGGGAAGTCTTCTAAGGCAGATGCACTCGCTGAGGCTATACCTTATATAATAGAAGCACCGAGAAGAATCCGTGACTTGGCTTTCGACTTGAATAGTACAGGCGTGTTCGCCAAGGGGCACATTCATATCACTCCTAAGGACGTGAGAGACATTCAACCTTACATCGATGATTTCGAGGAATTGATAGGCAGATTCCACTACAAGACGGTGAAGAAGGGCAACGAGGAGAAACTTGTGCCAGAGTACGACGATGTACACGCCGTGAGCGAGCAAGCCAGCAAGATAGCGAACGCCATCAACGAGAACCACAAGTTGGACGTTGGTTTTGTTCCTCTTGACGGCACGGACATTTTATCAGACCAAGTGAAGCCTCTCATAGCCCATACGAGAATCGTGCCTAAGGGAATCGACTACGAGAACCTTTCCGAGGAAATGAAGTCAACCCTTGATGCCATCCATGACTGGTACAACTACACGTATGACTGGTTGAAGGACAACCATACCTTGCGTGAGGACACTGGCTTCACCGCCGACTACGTAAACCACATTTGGGATAAGGAGAAGTCCAACCCCGAGGCATACAAGACATACGTGGAGAACCGTCAGCGCACGAAAAGCCCTAACGAGAAGCCAAGAACCATCAGCACCTTGATGGAGGGAATCAACCTAGGACTTGTGCCTAAGACCACCGACATCACCAAGATGATGGCATACTACAGTCGTAGCAACATCGAGGCATGGGCTAACAAGACCATGCTACAGGAGGTGAGCGGCTTGAACGTGGTGGAGAGAGACGAGAACGGCGACATCATTTCGAGCGACCCAATCCTTTCTTCCGTCGCACCGTTCAACTTGGAGCAATACAAGTACTTCGAGGTTCCTGGCATAGGTCCAGTGTGGGTGTATAACGTTTCCCCCAAGCAAGTGAAGGTAAAGAACCCAATCACAGGCAAGGAGTATGTGCTATATAGCGAGAAGAGCGCAGCCGACCGTTTCGGGGTGGTGTTCGACACTTATGAGTCATCCCCATTCTGGAGAGCGTTCGACACCGCCGCTTCGAGTGCCAAGAAGATTGAGCTTGGTTTCAGTGGATTCCATGCAGGAGCGTTGACCGAGGTGTATATGGTCCAGAATCTGATAGAGTTCGGACCTAAGAAGGCGATGGCGCACTTAATGAAGTACCTCATGGGCGACACCATGAGGACGCACCAGTTGCCATGCTTCTCCAATCCCGAGGACTTCCAGGAGGCGGCATCCCACCTAGTGAAGTTTGGAGCGACCAACGACTATGCGGCGGCGGATGTGCAGAATATGTTCGAGAGTTTCCGCAATGCCATGCAGGGCATCCAAGACAAGATAAACGGAAATGTCGGTCAGAAGGTCGTTGGTATGGCTACCTTGCCATTCAAGGTGGCATCCGAGTTCCTTGCGCTCACCAACAAGGGCATGGATGTTGCCTTGTGGGATTTCCTTCATGATGGATTGAAACTTGCCACTTATAAAATACGCTCTGAGAAGACAAAAAAACGTGCCAAGAAAGAGGGATGGACAGCGGAGCAACTGAGCAAGCAACTGGACGAGGACGGGCAGTTTGTCAACGACATGTTCGGCGGTCAGCATTGGGATGTGCTTGGTGCAAGTCACAAGGCATTGCGCTATGCAGGGCGAGTGTTGCTTTCCCCAGACTGGAACGCTTCGACCACACGCCACTTCCTTGCCATGACAGGTTTCGGCTCTATTTGGAACGAGGCGACCTTGGATAGTTTCAAAAGTTACTATAAACATCTTTGGGCGAAGGCAAGAGGTAAAGGTGAACTTACTCCTTTAGAGGAGGCAAGATGGGCACGTCAGAAATCCTCTTTCCTTTGTTACGGCATCGGTTTCTCCATCTTCTACGAGGCATTCGCCAACGGCATCAATGCCGCATTCCGTGCGATGGACGAGGAGAGGGAGAACGAGAAGGCGAAGGAAATGCGCAAGACCAACCCTAGCTACAAGAGTCCATACGAATTGGCATATCCAGACGGAATGAAGTGGTACGACTATTTGATGAGAGGGAACACGGCAGGACAGCAGAGCAAGATATTTGCAGGACGCTATGCCGATGGCACGGAAATGTATGTGCGTCATGGCAAGCAGTTCCGTGAGGTTCCAGAGTATCTTTTCAACTCGAAGGGAGAACTGGAGTTCCCTGGCCCAATGGTGCAGAGAATGCTTGGCAAGGCAAACCCTATGGCAAGAATGGTGCTTGATGACATCAACTATTTGAGCGACTTCCAAGCCAGCCATGCCGACCAAGAGATACAACGCAAGTATGGCAAGACCATCGGTTTGCTTTACAAGGATGCGCTCTACTGGGCACCTTTCTTGATTCCGAGCCAAGAAAACAAGGAGTTCAAGGCGGTTGACTTCTTCTTCCCATCCTCGAAGGGATTCAGCAACTGGAAGGCACAGGACTACTTCAAGAACTTCATCCTAAGCGGTGACATGGAAGGAGTGTTCCTTACCTACCAAAGTTGCCAGAGAAATGGTATTGATGCGGAGAAACAACTGCAAGCCGCTATTTCTTCCATCAAGGCACTTGAATCGAAGGAAATGCAGGACGGTGTAACCTCGTTGCAGATAGCCATCCAACGCTTTGACGAAGCCAAGAGCGTGACCGAGAAACGCAAGATGAGGGAAAAAATGAGAAAGTTCCTCTCACAAAGCGAGTACAAGGCATTTACTTGGCAGGAGGCGAAGGACATGGTGGATGCTTATCAACAAGGCGAGGACATCAAGGACTTGGCGAAGACGGATGACAAGTATCTGATGGTTGCCGACTCCAAGGACGTGACCGAGGATTGGCGCATTCAGAGTGTCAAGAGCAGCACCAAGCAATATGCCGACCGATTGGCGGAGCTGAGGGGATCGGACCCAGGCAAGGCTCAGTCGTTCCGAGAGACATACGCAAGGATATTCAAGGCTCGCCAAGCCATCAGCCGTGCCACAAGCAAGATGAACCGATTGAAGAAGAAGTTGGGCGGAAAGGAGGACAAGGAGCTGCTGAGACAGATACGTTTGACACGTCAGCAACTCTTGAAGGACTTGAACGGAATGGAGCATGTGAGGAAGTTGGAGTAAGCCCTCGTCGCTCCCAGATATAGAAAAAGGCGGCTCGTTTCACAACGGGTCGCCTTTGATAGTTATGTAAAATTCTAACCAAATAAAAAATAGTAATATCTAAAAATTTAAACTTTGCCTTTTGATGGCTCAGACACCGCTTTGAATCATTTCGCCGTTGGTCTTCTTTTGTGGCTTCGCCCACTTGATGTAATCGTCCATGGCAGCGTCCATGCGCTGCTGTTCGCTCTTCGGGGCTTCCTTCTTTTTCTCACCCCACAGTCGTTGGACGATGCGGTCAAGGCACCATTGCCAGTCGCCATCGAGCGTGACCACCTTCGAGCCAGGCATGACCAGAACGTCAGCCTTCGACTCCTTGCCGTCCTCGCCCTTGTTTTCCTCTCCCTTGGAGCGGATGGATGCGAAAGGCACGTCGTTTTCCTTTAGGAACTTCTCCACGTCTTCTTTTTTGTTTTCACAGACAAGGATGGACACGGAGACCTTATGCTTGCTCATGGAGGTCAAGGCTTCCTTCGCCTTCCCCACAAGAGACAGATTGCCCTTGTCATCCTTGGTGATGACGCAGGCTTCATGAACGTCAACTAGTTTACTCATAAAAATACGTATTTGATTAAAGCGGAACAAAAATAGACATAAAAAGTGGAAAAATAACGATAAGTTGCGCAACTTATCACAAGCGAGAGGGCAAAATGCAGTAACTTTACCGAAAAATAGATAAGAATATGCCAGATTATCGTCTCATAAATGATATAACCAACTATGCTGAGGCTGGACCCGACTCGCTGAAAGGCGTGAGCACGACTAGGTTCAAGCAGAGTGAGTCGTGCCTTCGCATCCTGCAATGGGCGTGCCGTTACTTCGATGACATGTCGGAGCTTCGCAAGAAGTGGAAGCGTGCCGATGACTTCATCATGGGAAGACAGTTGGAAGAGCCAGTGGAGTACAATGGAAGGAAAATGCCCTTGCGTAAGTACATGGAGTTGCAGGGTATGCCGATACTGGAGTACGACACGTTGAGCGACAAACTCATTTCCCTTGTCGGCTTGGTACGCCAGCAGCGTTCCACGGCTTCGTGCCGTGCCGTTGATCCGAACGAGGAGCAATATATCTCCTTCTTCAACGAGTACCTACGGCAGAACGACAACAACAACGACCGACAGGAGCGAGACGCACGCCTGTTCTACGCTTTCTGTTGCTTCGGATTGATAGGATTGAAGACCGTCCACGACCGAAGGGATGGCAGGGAGACCATCTTCAACGACGAGGTTGACATATTCAAGCTTGCCATACCGCCGTTCTACAAGTCAGACCTGAGCGACATCGAGTTTATCGCAGAGGCTCACGACCTCACATGGCGGCAGATACTGGAGAAGTTCACCGACGGCAGCGAGAGAGAGAAGAACGAACTCAACTCCATCTACATCCAGACGCAGAGCCATTACGCTCCCGAACAGGGCTATGCCTACACAGGCGAGGCGCAGCTGAGTGGCTTGGAGGACTTCTTGCACTCTTCCATCGTGGGCAAGTACCGTGTCATAGAGGCGTGGACGAAGGAGAGCCGCCAATCCCTATGGGTGCATGACCGTCTGAGCGGTGACGCTGGTTTCAGACCGTTGGCAGACCAAGCGGCGATAGACGCTGAGAACGAGCAGCGCAAACAGGACAACATCATGAAGGACGAGAACGGCTTGCCTGTGCTTGACGAGAACGGCGAGCCAATCACATACGTAGCCCCCGACGAGTTGGAACTGATAGAGTATGAGAAACAGTTGGAGACCTTCTGGTATCGCCGATATGTCACCCCGAACGGTTACTTGCTCGATGCGAGGGAATCACCTTATTATATATTAAGAGGTGGCTATCGTACCTACATCCATCCGTACACCTTCCTAGCCTACCCAGCCTTGCAGGGCGAGGTTCGCAGCTTCGTGATGAGGATGGAGAACAACCAACGCACGCTGAACCACTACATGATGATGGTGAACTTCCTCGTAGCCAACGGCGCAAAGGGCACGATGGTCGTTGACGAGAACGCCATGAGCGAACACCAGTCCTTCGAGGAAATGCAGGTCAACTACGTGAAGACCAACGGAACGGTCTTCTGGAACTCCAAGAACGGAGGCAAGCCGCCTCAGGTATTGGTCAACAAGAGCATACCAGCAGGTGTGGAGTTCATGATAAACTTCGCCAAGCAGATGTCGGGCGAGGGCAGTGGCGTGCAGGGAGCGTTGCAGGGCGTACACCGCAACACCAGCGGAAAGCAATACCAACTTGAAAGAGAGTCCGCATCGACCTCAGTGACCGATTTCGTGGAGAGTTTCAACAGTTTCAAGCTTCGTGAGGCGAAGAAGAAGATTTATCTCATACAGGAGTTCTGTGACGAGCACGACAGCATCCAACTGACAGGCGACAACTTCCGCACGGCGTTCAATCCCGAGACCATGCGAGACATGGACTTGGACGTGGCTATGGACTTGGATTCCTACAGTGCCATCATCAGAGACCAAATCAACGACTTGCTATGGCAGTTGATGTCACAGGGCAAGATAGACGCTTACACCATGCTGACCAACGGAAACTTCCCTGGCACGTACCGCATACGCAAGTACTTGAAGGAGCAGATGGACAAGGCTGAGGCTCTTGCGGCGCAGCAAGCTGCCAATGGTGAAGTTCCGACCGCCAACATGCCACAGCCGTCCGCACAGGGCGCAGCCCACTTGAAGGATTCGGGCGCAAGTCTTAACGGATTGGCGGAGCTTCCATCGGCATCATAGAAAAAAAATACTTCTAGTTCAAAAACGATAAAAATTAAGTTTAGGTTATATTAGTTAATAGATTTGTATTAGGTTTTAAGGTAAAAGTCGAAGGCAGGGAGCTGTGAAGCCCTCTGCCTTCTTACGTTTACTTGATGTGGTGCTTGCGTTTGTAGGCACGCAGCTTCTCCATCATGGTGGAGACCTTGAACATATAGAATTTCTGCCACATGCGCAGTTTCTCCTCACGCACGCCGTTGTCCTCGTCGCAGCCTACCGCTCCCCACTTGGACGGCGTGTAGTAGAAGCTGCCCTTCTTGATGTCCTCCACGTTCTTGAAGTAGCGTGAGGCCTTCCACTTGCCTAGTTGAACCAGTCGCCTGTAGGAGAGCAGCCGTTTTCGGTTCGGGTCGTATGTCATGATGGCCCAGTCTTTGTGCGACAAGTCGAAGAGCATGTAGAAGCGTGGAGCACCGCCCTCCTTGTACTTGGCAATGGTCGCCTTCACTCCCTTGCGCCACATCCTTGTGGCACGGAACAACTCGATGCGTGTGATGATGGGCTGATAGAAGGCAATCATAATCTTGCGAAGCCCATTGGAATAAGTCTGTTTCATAATATGCAGTTTTATTGATGAATAATTCAATTGTTTGTCGTTATTTTCAATCTATTGGCGATTATCCCATTCCTGCCAGCTCAGCAACGACAGGTCTCTTGCGGCGAAGTGCCTCACGTTCCTTCTCTTCCTTGCTCTTGAACGGAACAATCTCAGGCACAGGCATGTCCTTCTCCACGTAGAGGGCGATGGCACGTGCCATGACACGGTCATCGTGCTTGCCAGCCACCGCACCGTAGCAATCGTTTTGCTGATAGTAGAGGTAGTAGGTGCATTCGTCGATGGCGGCAGGCTCACGCTCCATATAGCTGCCGTCACGGATGATGCGTGCCATGGTCTTCACCACCGCCACCTTGGTCGCCTTGTTGGTGTTGAATCCCCATTTTTGCTCGATGTTCTTCACCTTCTTCAACTTGGACTGAGAGGCACTGTAAAGGTTGGAGTACAGTGGCAAGAGGATAGGGAAGAACAGTTCGGACTGGTTTCCCTCAGTATTGTTCATGCGAGAGTATGCCGTATTGTTCTCAATCACCAACAGAGCGTCGTTGTAGAAGTGTGCAATCTGTGCGCACCTCATGGCGAGTTGGTCAGCGTCGCAGTGACCGTGCCACTCAGCCACCAACTCAGGCACGCCGCCGTATATCTCATCATATCGATCAAGAACAACGATGTCGGAGAAGTCGGAAGTCTTGTGAGAGCCGCCAATATCGCAAGAGACGATGTAGCGGTGCTTGACAATCTCGCTATTGTCGGGTCCTGACCAAACCTTGAATGGACCACCCGAGCGTTCCACCAATCTGATGTTGTCCATGCAAGTTGGGTCGGCGGCATCGTAGGAATCTCCCTCGATGTCACCCACCATGATAGGCTCAACGCCCTTGCAGTCCTCCTCCATCTCCTTTAACTTGTATGGGTCGAAGACGGTAGTGCCCGAGAACAGGAAGGCTTCCACATCGTCGGAAGGGTACTCTTGGCGCATATCGTCCAATGACTCGTATTCCTTGGACTTCTCGATGTACCAATGGATGCCTTCCAATGTAGCCCCCTTGATGTCGAAGAGCCACCAGAAGTACTTGCCGTGGAATTGCTCATCCTCACGATTCTCCCAAAGCCAGATGGCGAAGTTCGCCTTCTCGTCCTCGCTCTTGAAGGGAAGGGTGTATTTCTCAATCTCGAACCAAGCCACGAAGACAGGGGTAAACGCCGACATGCGCTTGCCGTCCTTGTCGAAGGAGTTAGCCTTCACCCAAGCGTCGTGGAACTCGTTCTCACGTCCGTTAGGCGTTGACTCACGCACGATGAAGGTGAGCGGGTCCGTCTGTATGGAAGACGCAGCCGCCTTGATTACCTTGGCAGGAGTCCATTCCGTTGTGTTCGGGAAGAACGCCTCCTCCGTGATGTGAGCCATGGCAGCGTCGCCCGAGCGACACGACTCTGGGTTTCGTGCAGAGCCAGTCTGTATCTTGCAGTCACGTGGAAGGAGATACTTGATGTTTTGGATGGTGCCCGATGTCTTCAACTTGCGAGCGTCGTTCTTGAAAGGCTGACCGATGTCGTAGAAGAGCCACATAGGGATGGCGTTTATCAGTTTCTCGTACATGTCGAACACCTGTGTGGCGGACGAAGACTGGTGACCGATGATGTTGGAGTTCCAGTTGGTCTTCCAGAATATCTGAATCCACGACATGTAGATGTCTGTAGCGGTAGAGCCACCCCACTGGCGGCACTTCAACAGAATCACTCGTATGTGATGGAACTCGCCGTGAAGCCGCATTTCCTCAAACACCTTGACGAGCTTGACCTGTGCAGGTCGCAGCAGGAAAGGAATGTCCTTGCCACCGTCCTTGTTCTTGATTCGGGCGTAGGCGTATGCGAAGAAATAGAAGTCGTGCTTGCAGCGCAGCCTGATGATGTAGCGAAAGACAGCGTCACGTGCCTTCTCTGCATCTTGGCTTGGCAGGAACTTCTGGCAGAACTTGTCGATGGAGCCGCAGTTGACGATGGCGCAGAATTTCTTGGACTTTAGCATCTCCACAGGCAACCATAGCTTCTTACCGTCGAGGAAGTCGGAAATCGTACACTCGAACCGAAGGCCAGGGGCGTTCTCTCCAGTGATAGGACGGTAGGTAGCGAAGAGACTTCTCAATCTCTCCGTACTCTCGTCAAGTATCTCCCTTAGCTTTTTCTCAGAGATGCTTGGCTGAGGCTTGACCTTCAATGAAGACTTTGCTACAGACACGATGCTATATCTTTAGGTTGTTGGCGTGATGGATGAAACTCTCCACCTTGGCGTAGAGAAAACCGAAGGCGAAGAGGACGAGGTGGTAAGTGCCAGCTATGTGCGGCAGGACGCAGCCGATGGCAAGGAGCACGACCATCTGCCAGAAGGCAAGACGCTTGTACCTGTAGAGCCATGGCGAGGTAATCCCCATGAAGAATGAAATTATGACGGACGCACCCAAGACTGGCAGCGATGGGTAATATAGGAAGGAGAGCACGACCGAGCCTAGCCATGAGGCAATGACACGGTGGGGCTTGAATTGGTGGTGAAGCATGAGGATGCACCATGAGTTGACCGCCCAATGGATGAAGCCAGCGTGCCCGAACATATAGACGAGGTGGGTGTATGTCGGTGTGGTCGGCGATACCGCCAACTTGTCGTGCAACGGAATGGCGAGAGCCATCAAGGCGATGAGGAGTATGGTAATATATAATGTACGCATGTGGATGATTTTTTATTTGGCGAGAATGAGCTTGCCCTTGCTCTTGTTGAGGTGGGCGGAAATCTTTTGTCTAATGGAGCGGCAGGAGAGACCCAGACAGGGCGCAGGTCGCAGCAACGCAATGTCAACGAGTTGGCTGATGCACTTCCGTTGGTTTCCCTCCATCTTTCTCACTTTGAGGAAGTCGATGTAGAAGGCTTCGTATAGCAGTCGTTTCTTCTCGAACGCCACCCCGAACTTGGGAATCTTTCCTTTGAGGCGGTTGGAGACGTACCTTGCCGCCGACGTGTCGGATATGTAGTAACAGGACGTGGGCAGCGAGGCAACAATCTCGCACAACTTGACCGAGGTGGTGGGGTACGTAGCCACCTCCCTTGCCTTCCTGTAGAGCCGAAGCATCTCACGGTCTCTCTCCAGGTTGATTTGCGATATGGAGTTTAGGTGTTTCATCATGGCAAAGTTAATACAGCGAGTTGCGCAAAATATCAAAAAGTAATACGAAATTTTCTTTAATTTTACCGCAAATTATTAATGTATATGTGCTATGGCAAAGGAAACGACTGAAAATCAAAACGTTAAATCGAAGAGAGACGCTTTCAGGGAGCGTTTCGCAAAGCGTTATCCCAACATCAACATGGATGATGAGGATGCCGTTTATGGTCAGTTTTCGACCGATTACGACCAATTTGACCAGAATAACCAAAGGATGGATGACTTCAACAACATGTTGAGGGATTTTCCGCAAGCACCCGGTCTTATCACTGGCATGTCAACCCGAAAGAACCCCGACGGAAGCGAGTTCAGTTTCACCGACTATCTGATAGACAACCTAGGACAGGACTTCATCGATGCCATCAATGGCGACGATGAGGCTAGGGCACGCTTGAAGAAGAAGGAGAAGGACGAGGTGGAGGCTAGCGAGAAACTAGCCAAGAGCAACGATGAGCTTGCCGCAGCCATGGACAAGGAGGATGCCGAGCTGGAAGCCTTCATCAAGGAGGCAAGGATTAAGCCCGATGACATCAAGCCGATGATAGAATGGATGTATGGTCACGAGGAAGGCAAGGAGGGCTTCATCTGGCGTGCCGCCAAGTACCAGCTCACCAAGGATGACTTCAAGCGTCTGATGCAAATCAAGGACTTCGACAAGGCGGTTGCCGATGCCGAGGACAAGGGCTACAAGCGTGGTCGCAACGAGAAGATAGACCAGCAGAAGAAACTCCATGACGGTACGAAGGGCGGCAAGAACGTGAGCGTGAGCGGTGGAGGCGGTCCAGCCTCGTTGCCACGTGAGAAGTCTGATACGGAACTTGCCTACGAGCGCATGAGAGGAATGTGACGATAAGTTTTTAAGTTTAATCAATAACAAATTTTCAAAAGTATGAAAAAGTTAAAGAAATGGTTTGGTTTCATGATGGCGATTCTCGTCATGATTCTGAGTGGTGGCAGCATGTATGCCATGGCTGAGACACCTCCAGCCTCGCCTGGTGACGGTGGCACAACTGGACCTGTGGATGGTCCTGGCATCGGTGGAACAGGCATGAAGACCGAGGCAGGTTCTCGACAAGCACAGGAGGAGATGGGTAACTTCGACTACTACATGGCGTATGTGAATCCGTCTATCGTGGAGTTAAAACTCGAGAGTTGCCCTATCGACCAGATTTTGCGTGCCGCCAAGAAGGTCACGCCAGTCGATTCCATCCGTGTGGAGTTCTACAGCATCGGCCAGCGTCCAATCAAGTCAACCTTGGAGGAGGACTTAGCCGAGAGCAGCAAGGGTACGACCGTGACCTTGAAGGTGGTGAACAGCACGGCGTTCGACGTTGGCGACATCATCATGGTGGATGGCGTGATGGGCTATAACGACGATGGTACAACCCGAAGCACCATGGTTCCTTTGCAGTTGCGTGTCATTGACAGCGATGTCGATAACAACCCTATCTGCTATGCCTTGAACGGCAAGAAGAACACCAGCAAGGGCAACCGCTATGACATCCCAGCCATCAAGAAGGGCACGACCCTCCTTCGATTGGGAAGAGCGGCAGGTGAGAAAGAGGTGGAGACAGGTTCTTACTACACCATGCCCGACAAGTCTTGGCAGTATTGCCAGCGTTTCATCATGATGGTGGAGCAGTCCATCATCGACCGTATGAGCAAGACACAAGTACAGTGGACGTTCACACGTCAGGAGAAGATGGCGATGGACGATATGCGCTACGGTCAGGAGCGAAGCGGCTTGTTCGGTTATCGCAGCGTATCTACTCCAAACAAGGAGATTGGTGCTGTCTATACGATGGGCGGCATCTACTGGATGGCAGGTAAGGACATTACCGTGGGCCATTGGCAGCCTAAGATGGAGATTGACGAGAACGGCAACAAGATTCCTGTGACGGCGAAAGTCTCTAACGGAAGTGGTGGAACTGTAGAAAAGAAGGTGTATGAGTACGTCATTTCAGAGAAGGACTTGACCCGATTCATTTCAGCCATCTTGAAGGACGCAGGTAACTCCAGCCGTACCAAGTTGCTCTTCGTTGACAACCTCATTTACCAAGCTTTCGCAAACCTTCGCTCAACGAGACGTGTCATCACCGAGACCGAGAAGGACTACCAAGGATGGAAGCTCGACTTCGAGACCTTCACTTCCATGGGCACCAAGATTCTCATCTACCGTCACGACTCCTTCAACATGTGGGGCATGGACGGACGTGCCTTCTGCTTGGACGAGCGTTATCTTGACAAGTACGTCTTCGGTGCTTGGAGTCGCAAGGAGTACAACTTGAAGGACTTGCTCATTCGCAACTCGAACGGTGTGGTCATGGAGGAATACAGTTGTTGGGTACTTACCTATCCGAACGCCCATGCCCGTGTGTCACGCCCTGTGTTTGACAATGCCGACGCAGTGACCGACGAGGAGATTGCGGCTTAACGGTGCACTGATAGTTTTCTAGATATATGAACCAAGGGGATAGCAGAGCCGAAAGGTGACACTATCTCCTTACCATAAACACCATGACATATATGAATTACGAGTTTGTTGCCCACAGTATGCTCATCTTCACGGTGACGCTTGCCAGCGGACTGGTGAAGGACATCGAGTTTGACGAGACAGGCAAGGGCGTGTATGGTTTCCAGACCTCGCAGAAGGAGGTGGCTGAGGCTATCCGCCGCCATCCCCTCGTAAGGAGCGGACGAATCATAGACAAGAGCCAACCCGAGGAAGAGCAGGTAGCCAAGGCGGTGGAGAAGAAGAAACAGGACAGGAACGTACTTCGCTTCGACAACATCACCAAGGCGAAGAACTACCTTGCCAAGACCTTCGGCGTAGATACACGCAAGTTGAAGAGTCCGCAGAGCGTGAAGGACGAGGCGAGCAAGAATGGCATCGAGATAGATTTCTAACATTTAAAGCATATGATATGGAAGCATTGATGAGCGACCTTGTGAAAGAGATGCGTATTGCCATGGATGAAGTGTTACATGATGATGTGAATGACATCATTTCAGATGATTCCGATGTTGAAATGAAACAAGCGATAGAGACGGCAGCACAACAGTTGTTGTTGCAAGCTCCTCTACAGATGCTTGTGCCACATAGGGTAAAAGTGTCATTGAGTGAAGGGGTACAAGATTACGATGCCATTCAGACTCAATATACTGATGGGCATGGTGAACTTGTCATTCCCGATGACTGGCTGAGGCTAGTTGAACTTAGACTGAAAAGTTGGCAAAACTCACTTAGGACATTAATGAGTCCTGATAGCAAGGAAGCTTATATGCAAGCAAGCAGGTGGACTAGGGGAACTCCCCAAAAACCAAAAGGCATGATAACGATGTCTCCACAGGGAAATCGAGTGCTGACATATTGGACTGCTGGTAAATACGAGCCAAATCATGCACCACAAGGCAAGGTGTACGACCATGAGATTGAGGTCTTTACATATATACCTTATCAAAAGGTTGTTGATGTGTTTTCTACTGACGAGAAGAATGACAAACCTATTTATATAGGAACGGCTTTAGACCTTGCTCTCATTGATGAATGTCGCAAGTATCTTGTTTATCGAGCTGTTTCCATTTATTTGGCGAGCAAAAAGGAAGAAGATTTAGCTGACAGATTTAATCAATTATCTCAATTTTAACGTATATGGCAAATGATATAGACAAGAATAGCGAGCACTATAAGGGCACGTTCGGAAACATCTATGAGGTGAACAAAAAGTTCCCAACAGGTGGTGTTGAAGGTGACTTTGTGGAAATTAACGGTTGGGCGCATTATTGGAATGCAGACCGAGGTACATGGTGTGTGAATGCCAGACGTGACTCCTATTGGGATGAGGTTATTGCTGGTATCGTAGAAAAAATTAACGCCTTCGGTGGCTCGTATTTTGGATTGGCACATCCTGATACTGTTCCTAGCACAGCTTGCGATAGAATGTTTTACTTTGCCACGGAAAATGGTACTTACGTAAATTTCGGAAGCATCCTGATTCCATGGGGAATCAGTGTGTTGTACACGGAAGACGGAAAGTTATGGAGAAGCCATATACTTTTGGAAGTGGCACAGGAGTTTGGAGAAAATCTAAACAAGGTCATTAGCCAGAAAATTTTGACTTCTGAACTCAATAAAAAAGCCAACGAGGAGGATGTTAAAGAAGAACTTAATAAGAAAGTCAATAAGACAGACCAACTAGAGACCAACCAGATAAAGAATGGTGCTATTACTTCTGAGAAAATTGCTGATGGCAGTATCACCAATATCAAGTTGGCAGACAATTCGGTAACTACGGAAAAGATAGCCGACAAGTCCGTTACCAATATCAAGTTGGCAGACAATTCGGTAACTACGGAAAAGATAGCCGACAAGTCCGTTACCAAGGAGAAGTTGGCAGACAATTCGGTAACTACGGAAAAGATAGCCGACAAGTCCGTTACCAAGGAGAAGTTGGCGGATGGTTCTGTCTCTATGGATAAGTTTTCCCCCGAAGTTAAGGATGAGCTGGTAGAAGACTTGACGGAAGACTTCGTTCCACGTTCTGGTGGTGTGGTGACAGGTGACTTGGAGGCTCAGAGGCTCATCAAGACTGGTGGAAAGGATTATGAGTTACTTGAAGCAGACGGAAGCGTAGCCCTTCCCATCACGGACGAAGAACTAGACGAGATAGCCAAGACTGAGCCTTGCTGCGTTCCTATTGCGGACGAGGTAATAGCTTCCATCTTGGATGGCACTTACACAGGCGGTGGCGAGATAGAGCCTTGTACTTGTGGGTGTGTGCCAATCACGGAAGACGATATAGATAATATTTTTAACAATACCAATAATTAATTTAAATTTTATTCATTATGGCAAAGTATTTAGATTCGAAGGGTGTCACCCTCTTGTGGAAAAAGGTCAAGGCTGAGGACGCAAAGCGCATATCAGCAACGGAGAAGGGTGCTAAGAACGGTGTGGCTACACTTGATGCAAGTGGCTTTATCCCATTGGCACAGCTTGGCAACCTTGACACAACGGTTGCGGAGGTGGTCATGTCTCTTCCTACCTCTGGCATCAAGAAACATATCTACATGATTCCGTCCGATGAGACAAGCGACAAGAACATCTACAAGGAGTATGTATATACTGGCGATGTTTCCGCTGCCTATGACGAGAGTAAGTGGGAGCAACTGGGCGAATACAAGGGTAGCATAGACCTCTCAGACTATGCCAAGAAGACCGATGCCGTCAGTGCTATCGGCACACCTACGACCACAGCGACAAACGTAAGCATCCCTTACACCAAGGCAGACGGCACACAAGGAACGGCAGTCACTC
>ERZ780095.92-NODE-92-length-38929-cov-5.41807_pt1 | contig 38929 bp, 33 predicted proteins | sample MGYA00511574_ERZ780095 | MGnify/ENA primary metagenome ERZ780095 (study PRJEB29588, sample SAMEA2153837) | human gut metagenome | biome: human gut; feature: human-associated habitat; material: faeces | place: Denmark | collected 2008/2010 ...
ATGGGGCCCCCCCCAGCACCCGAACACGTCGGGCGTTATATCAGCGAAAGGAGCTGATAAATTCGACCAAGCCTTAAACGAAATGGAAACAACGCTCAAGCCGTTTATGCCGGTCAAGCAGGCTCGAACATTCATTGATAATCTGCACCGTTCCGAGGACGCCGAGCGAAAAAGATAGAAACGAGCCTTCAAATTTTGAACGAGTTGTCTATCTATTAAGAGTCTTTTGAATTGAAAATACGCATTCCTTTGGTTATGCTTTTTGTGAAAAGCAAGGAATTAAAGTATGTCGGGAGAAAAACACCTCCCAAATATTTAAACACTTTGAGATAGAAATAGAAAGGGGTATGCCGATATGCTGACAGATGACGATTTAAGCGATCTTCTTCACGACATTATAAATATTGAGCAACGTTATCAATCAGAAGAATTTTCTTCCAATTCTTCCCGAATTGAAGAATTGATTGTTGACGCATATGAAACCGCAGAAGCAGAGCATCACAAAGGGGATTTAGATGAAGCTTAAGTCAGTCACTTTGAATGATTTTCGTCAATTTTACAGGAACCAAGAAATCGTTTTTTCAACCGACGACACCAAAAGGATTACTCTTATTCACGCAGAAAACAGTGCAGGAAAGACAACTCTTTTGAATGCTATTTTATGGTGTATGTTCGGAAAAAAATATGTTTCTGATAACTTTGCTCATCCAGATGAACTCGTCAATTATCAGGCATTGCGGGAAGGACGGAATGAATGCGAGGTTACCGTCAGCTTCACGGTTGATTTCGCGGGACGATATGAACCTACTGAATATGAAATTTGCAGAAGATATGACCAAAATCAAAAAACAGATTTGGTTGTGTTACGTTTTCAAGATCCTACAACTCGCGAATGGAAACAAGAAATAGGGAACTCTGAAAATAGTCGGAGAAGCATACAAAATAGAATGGGGGATTTAATTCCTCCCCTAATGCTGAAGCATTTTTTTACCGCTGGAGAAGCGGCTACAAAGCAAGGGCTTGATATTTCAGATTTCAGACAATCGTTTGAAACCTTACTTGGAACGCAATACATAAAATCAGCAAAGCTCCATTTGTATACGGTTGGAAACGTATTTGAGAGCCGTTCCATAGAAGGTCAGAAAAATGCTGCTGAATTTAAAAAGATTACAGAGCAACAGAATCGACTGGAAAGTGAAATAGCTCAAATAGAAGACAGGTTAGCAAGACTTCCTGAAAAAATGGAAGAACAGCGAAAAATCTATGATGAGAGCGTTCAAATTATTGCTCAAAATGATATTCCTAAAAAAATTCAAAGTGATATCAAAAATAAAAAATCGAGAAAGACAGAAATTATAAGTGAGCTCAAGGAAACAGAAAATGAAATAAAAGAATGGGTTTCAGAGGAAGCTGTTTCTCTGTTATTTTCTCCTATGGAGTTAAACAGCATAAATGAATATGTAAATACATCATCTGCCCAAAACAATGAACATATTCATCTTAAATACCCGTTTAATAAGACCTTGTTGGACACCATCTTAAAGAAAAGGATTTGTATTTGCGGAACAGAAATACACGAAGAACAAGAGAAACATCTTCGCGCCGCATTAGATGAAATCATTCAATCTCCGGAAGAAAAAGAAAAGGAAGCCAAAAGCGGAGAGGTAAAGAATTTAGCGGCTGTTTTATCGGACTTGTCTAAAAAAGCCCCCGAAAATTTAGATAATCACATTAGAAAAAAATTTACGTTGCTTGATAAGATTACATTCTTAAATAGCGAAATAGATAACCTGGAAAAAGAACTGCGTTTTCACGCTGTTATAGATATAAGAGAAGCAGAAGCTCGTAAGAAGGAAGCTGATAGGCTAATTGCTACATATACAAGCAGTATCGCAGAAAATAAAAAGGTTTTGAATCAAAAAAAAGAAGAAAAGATAAAATTAGAAACCAAAAAGAAAAGAATAAAAATTGATGATAACGCCACTTCAAAAGACAGTAAATGCGCGGAAATATGTCGGACGTTATTCAGGAAATGCGAAGAAATTTGGCAAAAAGAAATACCGAATGCCAGAGATCAGGTTCAAAACAGTATGAATGAGATTTTAAGTAAGTTAGGGAATGGCTTTAGGGTTTCTTTTGATGAACACAATACAATGTCCGTCAAAACTATTGACGGACGTGATTATAATCCGGGAGGGGCGGAAGCGTCCTTTATAGCCTTATCGTTTGTGTTATCTATGACGGATTTATCAAGGAAAAGGTGCCAAGAACGGAACAAATTTCTTCCGGGATTGATTGCTCCGTTTATTCACGATTCAACGATGGGGGTTTTCTCTGAAAATTATAGAAATTTCTTTTGGGAAAACTTACCAAACAAAGCGGAACAAATGATCTTTATGCTTTCATCTTCCCAAATAGATGAATCTACAACAGAAATACTCCGTCAAAAAAATCTTATTGGAAGGGAGTACTACATTAAAGCGCACCAAGATAATTTAACAACTCCGGTTTGCGAAACAATAAAAGGGAAACGAGTAGAATTGACAGTTCGCGATAGATTTGTCCATTCTGAATTTTGTGACATAAGTGAGTGAAACCAATGAAGATTCGTATGAAAAGAGGCGTTACTATTGACGTTCAACACGAAGAAACTCTTCGTGCAATTACCGCCGTTCCTTCTAACTCAAATGCGAAAAACGCGCCATTCCCTACATTTTATCAGGCTTTACCTTTTGCGGCGGCTTTGGGCTGGAAAATTAAGAGGGAAATTTCAAGTAGTTCTCGAAAAAATATGGATCAAGTTAAAGCCGCGTTCTTTGATAATGATTCAACGCTAAACGGTCGAAATATAGCCCTTATGATTTCATTGCTGAAACACAAAGATTATGATTCGATTTTAGATTCAATCACAGACAAGGACGATTATGTTGAAGATTTTATAAGTTTTGCAAACGCTGGATTGGAAAAAATCCAATCTTGGATTGATAAATCTCCTGATCGTGAAAATATAGCAGATGCCATCATAAATGGTCTTCGTGAAATTGACGTCTTACCCAAAACGCTCAAACAAAAAAATGCAGAAAGCAATACTATTTCCGATGACGATTTTTTTGAAAGTTAAATCAAAATGAGCTTATGTGATATAGAAATAAAACCAAACTATACATCAAACGATGATTTGATAAATAATTTTTATATCCCATCACTCTCTGAAGCGAACCATTATGATCGAGCTGTCGGCTTCTTCGGCTCGTCGGTTTACTCTTTTATGGCACGAGGCCTTGCGCCCTTTATAAAAAAAAGAGGAATAATTCGTTTAATAATCGGAGCCTCTCTAACAGAAAATGAATATAACGCTATTGAACAATCATTGAACAATACAAATGACTTTTTAGAAATTTTCGATAAAAAACTCCTAAACGATTTGGATTATAATAAAAATATGATTTCTTTATCTAAAGATGAATTAAATTCGGAAGGGATAAAGCAATTATTTGATTTACACCTTGATATGTTCGCTTGGCTTATTTCAAGAGGTTTCCTAAAAATCAAGGTTGCTTTCAGAGAAGTTGGAATGTTTCATTCTAAAATAGGAAAAATTTATGATGACGATGGGAATACCATTCTATTCGTCGGATCAAACAATGAAACAGAATATGCTTTACGGAATGATCGTAATTATGAAGAAATGGAAGTATATACATCGTGGGAAAATGAAGATTCCAGACATTACAAGGCTCATTTTAATAAATTCGATGATTTATGGAATAACCGGGTAAAAGGTGTGTATGTCCTTCCTTTGACAGATGCAAATTTTTTCAAAAAAACGAAAGAATTGTTCAAAAAAAACAACAGAAATTTGCAGAAATACCATTCTTTTTCAGTCTTCGAATATGAAGAGAATGGTATTCTTCTAAACAACAAAAAGAATCAAGAAAGAAAACTTTGGTTTCAAAATCAAATTGCGAATAAGCTATCCTTAATAAACGAAGAATGGGAAGCAAGAGAACGATCTGCACCAAAAATCCCTGATATTTGGAAATATCAACATAGATCAATTCAAGATATAGCGATGGCTTCGTGGAAATCGGCAGATTATTCTGATAGTTTTCAAAAACAATATTTTGAAATATATAGACGCTATCCTAAAAGCAAAGAACAAGGTCGAGGGATACTTCAATTAGCAACAGGTGCCGGAAAAACGCGTATAGCTATTATGACGGCTATACAGTTTTATAATGCCCGGAGAGAGCAGGGAGGAAAACTTGCTGTAATCATTTCTGTTCCCCAAGTATCATTGGCAGAACAATGGGTTGAAACATTAAACCAATGTAATATTTATCCTATTAAATGTTGGGATAGTTATACTCGATGGAAAGAAGATTTTAGCGCGAGGCTGCAACTATATAATAGTGGAATTATTGATTTTATTCCTATAGTTGCTGTAAATAATACACTTATAGGAGAAAACTTAAAAAGATATATTCAATCAATTAATCCTAATGATATTCTTTTTATTGGAGATGAATGCCACAATCTCTCCAATCAATGTGGCAACTTACCAAATGCTAAATACAAGATTGGATTATCAGCTACTCCCTTTAATGATTATGAGTGCCAGGGAGATTTTAATTTAATAAACTATTTTGGCGATGTTTGTTGTATCTATTCACTTCAAGATGCTTTGAATGATAATATTTTGTCAAAGTATTACTATCACGTTTTGCCAGTCTCCCTGTCAAATTTCCCTGACGAATCAGGTGCAAGTGAATTAGACAGATACAAAAAAATTTCAAGAATGATAGCTTCAAAATTACAGAAAGAAGGTGTTGGGTATGATGACCCAGAATTGCTTCAACTGTTTTTAGCAAGGACTCGAATATTGGGAGCCGCAAAGAATAAGTTTAACGTTTTGCGTGATGCGCTAAATAGATGGTGTCCTGCCCCTCAAAACTTTACCCTCTTTTTCTGCGGAGAAGGTTCAGATCCTAGTTTTGATGAAGAAAGTGATCCAATTCGAGATACAAAACTAATTACGACTTATACCGACATTCTAAATGAAATGGGATGGTATCCCAGACAATTTACTGCCGCAAATAGAGATGAAAGACCCGAAATACTTCGTCAGTTTAAGGAGGGAAGAATAACCTCCCTATTGGCAATGAAGTGTTTAGATGAGGGAATTGATATTCCCGCTTGTAAGCAAGCTTTCTTGTTAGCAAGCGCAAACAAAGTTCGACAATATGTTCAACGTCGGGGGCGAGTTTTAAGGAAAAGAAATGAAGAAGATGAAGTTCCTGCTTTAATTGTGGATTTTTTTGTATATATTCCTCCGACTATTGAACAAAGTGAAATGGAAAAAAATCTCATAGAACGAGAACTTAAACGGATAACAGAGTTCGCGGCGTCGTCCTTAAATGCGAATGAAGCCTTGAATGATATTTCCTTGATTCTTTCAGCATACAATATCTCTATATGATCCTGAAAATTCAAATTATATGTTGACTTTTAATTGTCTTGAGAATATACGCAAGTATATACTTGCGTATATCGGGGGCTGAATGTTTTCTTATAGATTTCCTGTTGTTCGAGGGGTTCAAGCCAATAAAGAGTATTTTATTGGTATGCTCCCTTTGGAGTATTTATCAAAACTTTTTCCTGACGATTCCGATGTCGTCGCCCCGGAGTTCCGCGCTCAAAGACGTGTGAATGAACAAAGAATCCCCGCAATCAGAGATTACATCTTAAAAAACAGGACTTCTTATGTTTTTTCCGCATTATCCGCTTCGATTGACGGTCATTTCAATTTTATCCCCTCATCAAGTTCCCCTGATTTAGGGATTCTTGAAGTCGAAATGAGCGCCGTGTTTCTTATCAACGACGGTCAACATCGTAAAGCATCGCTTCAAGCGGCTTTGGAGGAAGATCCGTCCCTTAAAACGGAAACAATTTCCATTGTTTTTTTTAAAGATGAAGGGCTTCAACGAAGTCAACAAATGTTTACCGATTTGAATAAGCATGCTGTCAAAACGTCAAACTCAATAGCGGAGCTTTACGACAATCGGGATAGAATAGCGGTTATAAATCGAACCGTGATTTCTTCTATTGATTTTCTGAATACCTATACAGACAAGGAACGGGATAATCTTGGGAAGTTTTCATCAAACCTGTTCACATTGAACACGTTTTATCTGGCGACAAAACGTATTTTGAAGGCAAGCGGCGGCAATGATGAAAAAGATATAGAGTTTCTCTGCCATTTTTGGGAAACCGTTATTAAAAACATTGAGCCATGGCAAGAACTGCTTAAACGCGAGATTTCAAAAGTTGATTTGCGTGAAAATTTTATCATAACTCAGGGCGTTGTTATTCAGGCGTTAGGAGTGCTCGGAAAGTTCTTTTACGACCATCGAAAGGAAAGCAATATTCAAGCGGATTTGGAACTATTAAATAAAATAGATTGGCACAGAACGGCAAAGGATTGGAAATACCGCGTTGTTCGAGCTGACGGAAAAATCCTCACAAGCGAAAAAGCCATTCAACTTGCTGCAATTCAGATCAAAAAAATCATTAAGATTTCTCTTTCCCCGGAAGAAAAAATTCTTGAAGCCCGTTTCAATTCAGAAAAGAGAAAGTAAGGAGAGAAAATGTCTGAAAAATATGAAGCACATGAAACCTCAAAACAAGAAATCTCCATTACAAAAGAATCTGTTGAAGGACTTATGGAAACGGTTCGACGGCTATATTTAGCTGATGATATTCCGTGGGTAATCGGGTATTCGGGAGGAAAAGACAGCACAGCAACGCTTCAACTGGTTTGGCTTGCTCTTAAAGATTTACCTAAATACAAATTCAGAAAAAAGATCCACATTATCAATACGGATACTCTTGTCGAATCCCCGGTCGTATCCCAATGGGTTAAAAGATCGCTTCAAATTTTAGATGAAGCCGCACAGGAACAAGGATTGCCTTTTGTTACTCACCGTCTGACTCCTGAAATGGATAATACATATTGGGTGAATTTCATCGGACGCGGCTATCCGTTCCCGAGAAAACAGCTTCGGTGGTGCACGGATCGACTGAAAATTCAGCCTGTAAACAACTTTGTAAAAAACAAAATCGCGGAACACGGCGAGATTATTCTGGTGATTGGGACACGAAAAGCCGAAAGCGCAAACCGCGCTAGAACAATGACATATTATGAAAAATTGCGTGTTCGGGAATTATTGAGTCCGAGCCAAACAATGGCAAACGAGCTTGTCTTTACGCCTCTTGAAAATTGGAATGACAACGATGTTTGGGTGTTCTTAATGCAATATACAAATCCGTGGGGATACTCAAACAAGGAACTGTTGACCCTATATCGCGGAGCGACCGCAGACGGAGAATGCCCGATGATGGTTGAAAAGGGATTGCCAAGCTGCGGCAAAAGTCGTTTCGGGTGTTGGGTTTGCACAATGGTCGAAAAAGACAAATCAATGGAAGCTATGATCGCGAACGATGAAGAAAAAGCATGGTTAGCTCCGTTACTTGAATTTAGGAACAAATTCGGAGATGAAACAAAAGATCGCGAACGCCGCTCTTTCAGAAAAATGACCGGAGCATTGTTCGGATCATATAAACAACTTCATCACGGCCCTTATAAAAAAGAAATCCGTGAGGAATGGTTAAGAGATTTGCTTTCCATTCAAAAAGAAATTAATGAAAACGCGCCTAACGAGTTTAAGGATTTGGAATTGATTTCTTTGCCTGAATTAAGAAATATCCGACGGATTTGGGTTTTTGAAAAACACGAATTTGACGATGCGCTTCCAAGAATCTATGAGGAAGTGATTGGCAAGCCCTTTGATGATCCTGAATGGACTGCTTCCGAAGATTTCCGCAAGAATGAGTGGGATATTTTGAAAGACGTGGTGAACGAACTCTATCCTGATGAAGAATTGGCGTTTGAAATGGCATATAGTTTAATTGATACTGAAAATCAGTCCAAAAGTCTGAACAAAAGACGCGGCGTTCTTCAAGGTTTGGAAGACTGTATAAAAAAGACCTTTTATAAAAATGAAGAAGACGCGACAAATTACTATATGAACAAAATGGTTCGCAAGAAAGAGCTCGGCGGAAAGTATAACGAAAAAGCCCTCGACGACACTTATGATGAAGCGGCCGCAGAGGAAGAAGAACAATGATTATCAAAAGACTTAAACTTTATAATTTTGGTATCTATGCTTACCTTAATATGTTCGTTTTCAAAGGTGCGGCACCGGTTGTTTTGATCGGTGGTATGAACGGTCGGGGAAAAACGACGTTCTTGGAAGCTGTCCTGCTCGGCCTTTACGGTTCAAACTCGTTCGCGTTTCAGGAAACTAAATTCAAATACAAAGATTATTTGGCGTCATATACCAACAAGACTGACGCTTCGCAGATGGCGTATATCGAAATAGAGTTTTCTATGGAGAAATATGATTCGGAAACCTATACGATTCATAGAGAATGGAGCAAAAAAACAAAGTTTCAAGAGCATGTTTGGGTAAAGAAAAACGGGGAAGACAACGCTTTTCTAACCGAAAATTGGGCGATGTTTATTGAAAACATTTTACCAAGCGCATTGTCCAAATTTTTCTTCTTTGACGGTGAAAAAATAGCGGCGTTAGCGGAAAACAACACATCTGAACAGATCAAAGAATCAATAAAAGCGATGTTAGGAGTTTCCATTCTTGATACATTGGATAACGATCTAAACAAGATTATCTCTAAAATATCGAAATCAAAAAAAGGGAACAGCGAATTAGACCGGCTTGAAACATTAAAGAATGAGAAAGAGAAAGCAATCGCTGATTTGCAGGAAGCTGATTCAAAAATCGCGGATAAAAATGCGGCGATCATCAAACTGAAAGCTAAACTTGAGAACAAGAAGAACGATTATACGCTAAAAGGCGGCGACATCGTTTCACAAAAGCACGATCTTATTTTTAAAAGAGCAGAAAGCATTTCCGCCTTGAATTTGTGTAATGAAAGTCTTGCTGAATTGGCTTCAAGCGAAATGCCTCTGAAAATGGTGTCATTCCTTTTGAACGATATAGAAGTTCAAAGCGAACAAGAGTTTGAACAAAAGAAATATGAAATAACCCTTGAGAAAATAAAGGAATTACAGAGTTCTTTTTCCGACAAGGAACATACGGACATCAGTTCTTTCATTTCGTTCGTTCAGAATAAATTGGCAACGGAAAAGAAAGACACCCTTTACAATTTATCGAACGGAAGTCTATTCAAACTTCACGATTTAATAAAAAACAGAATAGACGCTTCTATTGATAAAGCGAAAAATATAACGAAAGAAAGAGAAAAACACAAAAACTCTATCAACGAAATAGATAACTATCTTTCTGTAGATATAGATGATGAAGTTTTGAATAAACTCTTTAAGGAAATCAAAACACTTGAAAATACAATTTCAGAGGAAGAAATCTCTCTTAAATTTTTAGAAGAACAACGCAAAACATTAAACGGGATTGCTACAAAAGCCGAATCTGAATTTAGCAAAGCGGCGGAGGAGATTTTGTCGTCCATAGAAACGGACGAAGAAGAAGGACGAAGCCTGAAATACTTGTATATGGCTCAAAAAATCTTTGCGGAATATCAGAAAAAACTCCAGGCACGAAAGACCGAAATTCTGGCAAAGGAAATGACGAATTGTTTTACACAGCTTGCGAACAAAAAAAGTCTTGTTTCAAAAATAACAATGGATCCCGTTTCTCTTGATCTCCACTATTTTGACAGTTCAGAAAACGAAATTATAAAAAAACGGCTGTCTTCCGGGGAAAAGCAGTTGATGGTCATATCTTTATTATGGGCTTTAGCGTTATGCTCGAAAAAGAAACTTCCGGTTATTATTGATACTCCGCTGTCCCGACTTGATTCCGCCCATCGAGGTTCTCTCATCAAAACCTATTTCCCGAACGCGAGCGATCAAACAATCATTCTTTCGACCGATACGGAAGTTGATAAACGGTATTACAAAATGATGCGTCCGTTTATCGGCGATGAATACACTTTGGAATATAACGATACAAGCAAACGGACGGTAGTGCGTCGCGGCTATTTTGGTTGGGGAGAATAGCAATGTTTATCAAACAAATTAGACTTTCCGAAACTTCCAAAGAGCGTTTGAGCCGATTAAAAGGAAAAACGGGAATTAAGAATTGGAATATCCTTTGCCGTTGGGCTTTATGCTACTCTTTAAGCGAACAAACCCTTCCAACCGACGTTCCGGTAAATACGGACAGCAATGTAGAGATGTCCTGGTTTACATTCGGCGGTGAATACAGCGATATTTATTCGGCCTTATTGGTTGCCTGGTGTCAAAGAATGAAATTATCCATAGATGAAGAAACGCTTGAAAAGTATTTCAAACTTCATTTAGAACGCGGGATCGCATATCTGTCCGGCACGAACCTGATTAAAAGCATTGATGACTTGTTGAAATTGGCAATCGAGGTCAAGAAATGAGTGTTTATCTTGATTACAATGCTTCCGCTCCCATAGATGAGCGCGTGTTAGAGGTTATGATTGATGTGTATAAAAATGCGATTGGAAATGCAGATAGCAGAACTCATAATTTCGGCGAAAATGCCAGAAAAATAGTTGAGAACGCACGGGAGCAGATTGCTTCTTTATTAAACGTTGATAAGGGAGAGGTTTTTTTTACAAGCGGCTCAACGGAGAGTAATAATATCGCCATTCAAGGATTGAAAGAATATGCGCTTAAAACAGGAAAAACACATATCATTACAACTACGATAGAGCATAAATCCGTATTGGAAACCGCCAAGTATATGCAACGAAACGGCTTTACTGTCGATTTCGTTCCACCTGAACCGAGCGGACGAGTAAATGAGCAGGCGCTTTTCGATAAAATTCAAAAAGACACGCTGCTTGTTTCCGTCATGCATGCGAACAATGAAACCGGAATCATTCAACCTGTCAAGGAAATAGGCGACTTCTTAGCAGGTAAGGATATTTTATTCCATATTGACGCCACGCAAACTTGCGGCAAATTAGTGCCCGAAATCAAGGGATTGAAATATAATATGCTTTCTTTAAGCGCGCATAAATTGAGTGGACCTCAAGGGGTCGGAGCTTTAATTCTGCGAAAAAAAAGATATAAGCTGCCACCGGTAAAGCAAATAATCTTCGGAGGACAACAGGAGCGGGGTATCAGACCGGGAACAATACCGGTCGCGTTGGTCGCTGGATTAGGAAAAGCTTGCCAACTAGCGGAAAATGAATATCAAGAGAACATTCAAAACTGCCGCGAAATCAAAAAAGACATTCTTGGATTGCTGAACAAGTCAAAATTAAAAATAGAAGTGAACGGTGAACCGAATTTTTGTATGCCGAACACATTGAATATTAGTATTAAAGGCATTGAATCAGAAGCTCTTATGCTTTCAACGAAAGATTTTTGCGGTATCTCGAACGGATCGGCTTGCTCTTCGTCAGATTATAAACCAAGCTATGTCCTTTCCAGTATGAAGTTAGATAATGACCGCATATCTCAAGCCGTCCGATTAAGCTGGGGAGGGAAATCCGATAAAGAAAAAATACTAGAGGACTTAACCCTTTTGATTAAAAGAGCCGAAGATCTTGTTTTTTAATTCATTCATTTCTTTGTAAATGGAATACATTTGTTTGTAAAAAGGGATGGCTTTATTATGGCTGATTTCTATAGAGAAGGTCTATTAAAAGATCCTTAACGTCTTCTGTGATTGTTATGGGAAGCACTCCGTAATATAAGGGAGGGTTTTTCAAAGTTCTCTTTAACATTTTTTAATGACTCTTTTAACGATGGAAAGTTATCGTTTAGAGCTTTTACAAAGACCGATATTGACAGCGACCGTTCACAGACCGATGTCGATACGCATACCGGGTTTATCTATGCGGAATACAAACCGAATAAGTTTTATGTCAACGCGATCGCCAGTTACGGTCATTCGGAATATGACGACACGACCAACTTAATCGGCTTGACGAGTGATTACGACGCGGACACGATTGGCGCGCAGATTGCGACGGGATATAACTTCGGCATTTTAACGCCGGAAGCGGCTTTGCGTTATACGCACGTCAAACAAGACGATCATACCGATGCTTTGGGGGCGACGATGCGCTCGAAGTCGTTTGACACATGGACGGCTGTCGGCGGAGTAAAACTGTCGAAGAAGTACACATTGAAATCAAATCACCGCATAGGTATTACGCCCGAATTAAAGTTGGCGGCGACGTATGACTTTGAACGCGATGACGAAACGAACACGGTCGTTTTGGCGGACGGTTCAAGCTATATCGTTGAAGGCGATATGTTGAAGCGTTTCGGTATTGAAGCTGGAGCCAATGTCGGTGTTACGATCGGGAATGATTCCGAGATTACGTTAAGTTACGAAGGCAAGTTCAAGAAGGATTATCAAGACCATACCGGTTTGATTAACTTCAAGTACAACTTCTAAGCCGTTTTACCTGAAATATGCAGGCGGGGCACTAAGGCTCCGCCTGTTTTGTTTATTCCTCTGCCGATTTAAACCAGTTTTTTCGTCTGTGTTCAAGGACATTCAGTACTTTTAAAACGTTGCCAACCTGAACGGTCGTGTCCCCGTGCAACAGCTTTAAAACCGTCGGCTTGACAGTTTCGCCTCTTTGGCCAGGGCGTCCGCAGAAACGCCCAATATCGTTTTGTAACGGTTTATTTGTTCGACAATAATGCGCCACTTTAAAATGTCGGTCACTTTATCGTTCGTAAAATCGATTTTCGGAACTGTCAACAAACGTTAAATGTCCTCTGATTTGAAATACATTTAGCATACAATTCCAAAAAATAACCTCTTTTCGATTTGATGGTCATTGGCTCATTAAATATCTGTTTATATTTTTCTTCGATTAGCTTCATTTCAAACAGGTATTTTTCAAAGGCGCAAATAAACTCGTCTGAAAAATACTTTTTGTTTTTGTACAAGATGCTTGAGGCACTATTGCCGTCAATATCCGTATGGAAAGGATTGCTTCCTTTTGATAAAACCGTGTCAAACACGTCCGTTTTTCCGTTTTCTTTGGTGTGCAAATGCTCTAACAAATACATCAAGACCGTTTTTCCTCTGTAGTCTTTCGCCAAAGTGTCTGCTCCGCGACTGAGGAGATAATTAACGATTTTGACCGAAAAAGCATACATCAGCGGAGTTTTGCCAAAGCGGTCTATTTCATTGACATCGGCACCGCAATGCTCAACCAGATGAACTATTTTTTCCAAACGGTTGGAGCAGGGAATTGTCGTGATTAAAAGACAAAAAATATCAGGATGTGCCCCGTCTGCTCCCGAGCTGGTATATTTTTTTATTTCATTCAACGGCTCATTATGAAGAATGCTGGTAATAAGTTGATCGTTTTTTGTCTGCCGATCAGAAAACATTATCTTCTCCGTCTATTTTGATTTTATATAAAGAATATCCATCAACAACACCATGGCGTACGTATCTTGCCCACAGTAAAGATCTAGATTTTTAAACATTTCTTTTGCTTCGTTATCACTCATCAATCCCGCTATAAAATCGGCATATTGTTGAGAGGCTTCCGCACCGTTTTTTATGTCCAAGCCGGCATAACTCAGTTTTGTAAAAGCAGGCAAAACGTTTTTGATAGAAGCCGAACCATTCTGTTTAACCGAATACAGAGCTTTTGATTTAAACGGTGTCAATTGGTCGACGACACGGTCGTTGATGGCTAAAATTTTTTCCTTTAAATCCGGAAAAGCCTCCGCCAATTCCTTGTTGCGTGTTTTTTCAAACGTCGCGTTATAAACGACAATAGAACCTTTTTTACCGCATTTTTTTACAAGAGACTCCGCCAACGCTCGACGCGGATCGGAAATTTCTTTATGCAGATAACCGGTGTGTGTTACCTCTCCGCCCAATTCTTTTTGAACATGCAGGGAAAATTGAAAAGGAATTTGTTGGTACGGCTTTGTTCCTTCAAAACAAGGGACAGCCATTTGTACAGTTTCGTAATCAAGGTAATAGAGAGGATATTCAAGTGTCTCCAACCATTTGCGAACGGCTTTTTTGTCGCATTTGCTTCTTTCTTTGCATGGTTCCATTTCCCACCCGCAATAGGACGCAAACGGACAATCTTTACAATGTTTTCCGCATGCCGCAGCAGGCTCTTTTGGGTTGTGTATCAGCTTTAAAAAAGCGGGAATTTTGGCAATATTTTCAGATTGACGTTCCAAAACCTCGTCGGTAACTTCCGTTTTTTTAAACAGATTTTTGATGTTTAGCTTTTTGCCGCGTACATAATCGGTATTCAGGTGCAAAACGTAATAGTGCTTGATTTCATAACCCGCGTTTTCATAGACGTATCCTTGAAACGACAAGTCGTCCAGATGGTAGTCTTTGACACGTGCAGACGATTTGATTTCTGTCATATCCCATCCGCATCCGTTCTTTTCCAAGACGTCAATACGGCAAAAACACCCGTCAGATGTCATGGCCGTCGCTTCATACAGTAGTGGTTCTTTTTGGGCTATTTTCAAGGTATTTTCGGCGTTTGCCGTAATATCGTAAATCTCGCCGCCGACTTCAACGCCTTCGCCGAAATATTTTTGTGCCAGAAGATGAATTCTTTCACCTTGATTAAATCGGGCAGACGTTCCTTCGTCGTGCTCGGGAATTAAATCCTTTCGGTTTTTGGAAAGCCATAAGCGTTTGGGACAAAACAGACCGTCAACGAAATTCGATTTAGATAAATACATCTCCTAGCTCCTTTTTTATTATCGTACTTTTTCTGATAAGAAGATGTAAAGTCGTGTATTCTTGAGTACGACAGTTTATGTCGTAATGATGCACTGTACGATTTTGTAAAAAATATAACTCTTGATTTAAAAATGTCCGAAATCCTATGATAACATAGGGTTTCGAATAGGAAACGAGAGCAAAATGAAAAGTAAAAGCACGGTGAATCAAGGACATTACGGCCATTTGCGCGGGTTATTAAATCTGGCTAAACGGTTGCAGACAAGGCCGATGAAAAAAAACGAAATTGCCGAATTTTTAGGGTGCTCTTTGCGTACGGCGGATCGCTCCATCGGCGCATTGCAGGAAATTTATCAAGGACAGCTGAACAAAGATAATGATCACTTTTGGTGGCTTGATAACGGCGCCGCCATACCGGCTGTCGATTTCAAAGCTCAAGATGTGCATTTTTTTTACCGTTTAGTGCAAGAATTGCGCTCTCAGAACAGGGAAGATGATGCGTCTTATTTGCAAACGCTAATAGCCAAAATCCCTATAGAAAAGCCTGCTAAGACGGAAAGCGATCTTGACGTTCTCATATTGTCTGAAAATTACGCCTGCCGCCCTCGTCCTTACCAAAAAATCGCCTCTGATGTTTTGAAAAAAACTCGTCTGGCAATTGAACATAATTACCGGATAGAGGTTGAATATCATAACAAAAGAAGCGGTAAAACGAACATTAACATACTTGAACCGTATGGTGTTTTATATTCGGACAAGGCATCTTATCTGTTGGCACGTCATGCAGATGGTTATTTCGGCGATGAAATTCATCAATTTCTGATAGCCAACATCAAATCGGTTGAGGTGTTGGATGAAAAGTTTATTCCTTTGAAGTTCGGCGAAAAAGGCGAATTGTTTGACATTAAAAAATACGCGCGGCATTCTTTCGGCGTTTTTCAGGAAAAGCCTTTTTCCGTAGAATGGAAATTTTCCGCTAAGGCCGCCACAGAAGCAGAAAAGTATCTTTTTCATCCGACTCAAAAGATGAAACGCAACGAAGATGGGACGCTGACTGTTACTTTTAAAGCGGGCGGAACTTTGGAAATGGCGTGGCATTTGTATACTTGGGGCAAAGAAGTCGAAGTCGTTAAACCCAAAAATTTCTGGCAACGCGTTCAAAAGGCGGAAGCGGAACGCTGGAGGTGAAATCAGTTTTAAACGCTTCAAAGCCGGAGAGATAGGTCGCAAGATATAAATTTGATAAATCTTACGAATTTATCATCGGTTAAGCTCATTTTTTCGGACAACTAAAAATCCCGTCAAATTCGGCAATCGGTTCCTGATAAAAATATAGCCGGTTGATACCGTGTTCCTTTTTGATTTCCAGCCAGCATGAACGGGCTGTTTCAACAGTTTTATTCGTTGAAAACAGGTAATCCGTCCGGCCTTTTTCAGGACGGGTTTCCATAAAATCCGGCATGAAATTGTTTTTATAAATCCGCCAAAGAGCTCCGTTATGCCCTTCGTTAAAGTAAATCAGACGCAAAGGGATAATCAAATGCCGTTTGGGAACACGGGAAAAAAGCAATTCTTCAAAAAAGCATGTATACGGTTCTTTTCCGGACAGATATCTTCGTATCGGAGTAATCTTGTCAAAGATGATTTTCCCCTTTTTAAACCGGCATTTTGGAAAAGGGACGGACGGATTGAATTTAAAATCCCGTATAACCTCTTCATAAAAGGGATCAAAACCGTATCCCGTCCCAATCGTTCCCGCAATAAAATCCCGTGACCAATCAGAAAAGGCTTCTTTCGTTCCCGCCCAAAAAGGTTTTACAAATTTAAAGAACTCATTTATCCACGAATATTCGTCATTTTCTTTTGGGAATGCGGTCGGAGGAAACGGATTTTTCAACCGTTCCAAACAAAAAGAAACGTTTAAGGCTGTCGGGGTACTGTAATATTGACGCTCTTTTTCAAAGGCCTCTTCATCAGGATATTTGATTGTCGTCACATTATTATCGGAATCTTTGAACTGAATGGAATAATACGGTTCATTGACATAAACGGAGCCCCCCAAATGGCAATACCTTCCGACAAAAGGCAAATGATCGCAATACATCATTTTTCCTTGGGAATAATGCGTCAGCGCGGCTAAATCAACAGAAATATTTACCCAAGCCGCAATCCGAAAAAAGAAGTGCTGAATCATCCCTTTCAAATCGTTTCCGCAATACCGGACGAAAGCAGCATTATGTTTATACAGCCATTGGATAATTTCTTCCTGATTTTCCAGAAGTACGGGCGTCATGTCGGTTTCCTTTCTTTAGTCGAATGTTTTATGTGCGTGACAAGCGAAGACAAATGCGCACAAAGAAAAATATATACAACATACCGACAAAAGCTGTCGCGGATCGTTGATGTAAAAAAGAATGCAAAAGCCGGAGAGTTTATTTTTTGGTTCCAACATAACGCAGAAATGCTTTGATTCCCTTATTGCGAACCTGTCGGAACAAGGATAAATGAAGACCGCAGACGGTCAAAATAACTGTTGAACGAAATTGCCTCTTCTTGATATACTCTTCCCTGTCCGAAAGGTCGGGCAAGGGACTTCACAATCCCTTCACAAACCGGTGCGGTTCAGAGATGCCGCATCGTTATCAAAAACAAAATCTCCCAGTAAAATGACTGGGAGATGATGTTCTGTCCAAGCATTTTGCTAAAAGCATCATGCCGTGTTTGTGCGGTTTGTGAACTCCCAGTCACCTTGGGCTGATATCCCTTGGTGGCTGATTGTTTTAATGATTATCACAAGGGAGCGACATAACATGTCGTAAAGAAAAAGAATGACAAAAATAAATAAATTAAAAGTTTCACTTGAAGATTATATAAAAGAATATAAGAACAAAGCCATAGGAAAATACAATAAAATGGAAGAAGATAAAGAATTTCCTTTTCCAGTAAATGTTCCGGTTGCTTTATTTAAAACAATCGAATCTGGTTGTAAAGAAACGGTTTATACCAGAGCCTTAGCTTATTTGTTGGATAGAAATGAAACACATGGTTTAAAAAGAGCTTTGTTCGATTCATTCTGTAAGCACATGAAAATTTCTGCGAAATCAGCAAAATACGTTGTCACACCCGAATTTCGTGAAACAGAAAAAAATCGTTATGATATTTTGATTAGCGGAGAACGCGATGGTCATGCAAAAACACCAAAGTTCAAAATCGTTATTGAAGCAAAAATCAATTCACCTTTCGGCAAGAATCAATTGAAGAAATACGATAAACTCTTAAGCGAAAAAGATGTCGAGGTGTTTAAATTCTGCTTAACAACGGATAAAATGGATGAACCTAGAAAAGGCTGGAAAAGCATTACATGGACAAATGTTGCCGATTTTTTATGGGAGGGCATTAAGGACAAAAAAGAATGCATCGGCTACGACTATGTACGTTATTTCATTTCATCCATTTATCAGGATATTTATCAAAACGATATCAAAATATCAGATATTTATGATTATGTTGATGATTTTTATGACGACGATTTAATTGAAAAAATTTCTGAAAGACAGTTGGATGAACAACTTTTTTTGAAATATCCGTGTACCTGCAAAAGCTTATATTTTGCTTCAAAAGAGAATTCTGAGTATGAAAACTCATACAAATTGATCAGTCAAAAATGTGAAGCAATAAATGTTGATATTTTAAAAGCCTGTCGTTATCGGAATATAAAAAAAAGATCTGATTATATTTTGGGAAATTCGTATTTTCATAAAGCGGATAAGGCTCATAAAGAAATTCATGTCAATTTTTTAGCAGCGTTTGATGAACAAGGGGATGAAAAACTTTATTTTGTGATATCAGCGTATTTTTCGTCATTAAATAAGAAGCGTGAGTTTCTAAAAAAATATCCCAAAACATGCTCTTCTGATGCAAGAGATTATCCTACAACTCTTTCTCCTGATGAAAGAGATTTGTATTTGTGGAAAGAAGAAGTTACGGACTTTGAGACTTTCTTAAATAGAAAAGATGAACTTATAAAAAAGATAAAAGAATACGCCAAACGCATCAGTCAGATAAACAACAAATTTTCGAAAAGTGAAAAGAAAGCGCAATTCCAAAAGGAATAGAACAAATTTTTACAACATCTGTTTTTGATTGTGAACTCCCAGTCGCCTTGGGCTGATATCCCTTGGCGGCTGATTGTTTTAATGATTATCACAAGGGAGCGACATAACATGTCAAACGAAGAAAAAATGATAGATGCTTTTTTTAATGATGCGGATGTTTTGAGCACAATTCGATCAAATACAATTTTTGACATACTTTCTTTAAAAGAAGAAAATTGCACCAACATTTTGGCTTGGCTGCTTGATCCGAAAGAAGCTCACAATAAAGGAAACGCCTTTGCACGACATTTGTTAAAAGCCTGTGCCGATAAAAATGGAAAAGTCCGGGCTTTAACATTAGACGATGATAAAAGAAATCGTTATATCGACGCCAATGACGATAAGTATTTCAAAGAAGCCTTTGTTTATCCGGAATACATGATTAAAGACAGCAAATGCGGTAGAAACGGCATTGCAAAAGGACGCATTGATTTATTGGTCGTTGATACGCAAAACGACATTTGTCTGGTAATCGAAAACAAATACGGTTCTCGCGAACACGGAAGACAATGCAAAAAGTATTTCAAAGCGTTAAAACAGTTATGCCGTAACCAGCCTCAAACAAAATTTATTTTCATCTATCTGGATGTTCAGTCAGGTTCGTCAGAATGTGAAGAATTTATTAACCTTGATTATGATGCGGTTTTGAATTTTAAAGATGAATTTCCTGTTGATTCAATGGGGTATCGCTTGTTCAAAAGCTGGGAAACGGACGTGAACGGCTATGAAGAAGACGAAAAGCTGTTGAAAAAGCTTGCTGATAAGTATGGCGATGCTTTGGAAAAATTTAAAGATAAACAGCCTAAATTTACGAACACAAAAGAATTACTGGACACCTATTTTAAAAATAAAGACAAAAACTGTCTGGTCTATGCGGAATACGAAGGCATTATCAATGAAATTCTGAACTTTAAAAAACATCAGTCTAAAGTTTATGAAGTCCGTCACAGTCAGGAATTTGCGGATTTTTTAAAAAGCGGTTCCGATGATTTTGATTTTTCAATGTCTGATTACGAAAACACGGGTGACCTGACTTTTTCAGAACCGTGTTTCTGCAATGAAAACGGTCGTTGGACTGTTTACGGCATCATCAGTCAAACATCAAAGGGATATCAGTTTTCAATCAAATACGCTGTCGAAAAAGACGATAAAGTGACACAGAAAAAACTCGCTAAATTTTTGAACGGAAACAACTCGCATAAAAAGAAATACGCCGTTTGTGAAAATTATCGCGATTTGTTCAAATACGCCGATGCGTTTTTTAAAGATTTAGCCGAAGCTAAAAAATTTTTCTAACGACAAATTATGTCGTGATGAGGTGATAAAAGGTAATATCAACACCAATCTTGGAGAAAGAAGATGACTGATTTACCAACGAATAAAATCCCCTCATCACGAAAACATAAAAAAATATGGCGCGTCGTCATAGAGAACATAATTGCTCTTATCCTGTTGTGTGTTCTTTATTATACAGGAATGTTCAAAGAGTACTTTATGCAGCCAGATACGACGTCATGCCTTGAATTATTTCAAACATCTGATATGAAAATCCGGTCAATGAAATTTTTTGACAGCACGGATTGCGGGCGCGGTAAATCCATTTTGCGCTATAATGTGATTGACGAAGAAAACGATAAAATAGGCATGTATTGTCTGTCTTCAACGTTTCAAACGGCTTCTGTTCCTAAAATGATCGGAGACGTTTCATGTAAAAACTTTGATTACTATATGAAGCAAGCGGGGATAGAAGGTAATCCTTCTTTGAGCCTTAATGCTTTCGTCAACATTTTGGGCGGTGAAGATTTGTTTTTTAAAACGGCCGCCGAAATAGCAGAAGAAGAGGAAAGAAAACGAATAGAAGAAGAAAATGAACGGCTGGAAAGGGAAAAGGAAGAAGCAGAAGAGAAAGAAAAAAGAGATATTCTTGCTGCCTTTAAAACTGCGGTACCCATGTATGATGAAGAAGCTACCTTTGTTCGTTTCTGTGATTCAAAAATAGCTATTATCCACTTTGTTGATATGAACTCCTATGAGCCGTCATTTTTGTTGTGGGACAGAGAAACACGAAAGCTGCTTTTTATTCCGTTTTTGTTCGTCGGAACAGGCGATTGCCCGTCTTCAGAACAGATAGAATCTATTTCGGAAGATATCCGATCAAAAAAAATTATTGAATATTAAAAGGGGAAAAATATGTTGAGAAGTTACGAAATCGAAGGAAGTTGGTACGGGGAAGATTTTGATAGAGTGTTGAATGGAGAAATTCCTGTTGATTCGTATGATGCCTATCATACGACGGCTTTGATGTTTGCGGCGGAAACAGGAGCGTTTGATGCTGTCAAAAAACTGATTGATATGGGGGCGGATGTAAATGCCTGTAATCAGGGAGAAGAAACGCCGTTAATTTGTGCGGCAAAAGGAAATGTGCTTTCGATTATTCGTCTTTTATTGGAAGCAGGGGCAAATCAAAACGCCTGTATAGATAAAAGTGAGACCGCCATGTCCATTTGTTTGGAACATGGTAATTTTGACGCCGCCTCCTTGATGTTTCAAAAGGGTTTTTCAATTCCTCGAACAGCCTGCTGTACGTTATTGAAAAACGCCGCCGAACATAAAAATACGAGCTTCTTGAAATTTTTATTGGAACATATGGATGTCAATGTTAAAGACACGTGGGGAGAAACCGCATTATTTACCGATTGCTTATCCCTTGAAGCGGCACAAGTGCTGATTAACGCCGGTATTGATGTCAATGCAGTCAATGAAAATGGGCAAAACTGTTTAATTTCCTCACAAAGAGGAGATGTTGTCAAAGTTCTTTTGGAAGCGGGTGTTGACCCAAATGTCGGCCAATCATGGAAAGGTGCGTTCGATATTATTGCTGTGGAAAGTTGTCTGATGGCGGGGGCAAATGTTAATGCAATTGATGAAGAAAAAACTTTGAAATGTACGGCTTTAATGACCCATTGTGGAGGTAAGGGCATTACAGAAAGAATATGTAAGGTCTATTTGCTTTTAAAAGCTGGAGCAAATCCAAACATTGAAGCACCGGGTAATATACCGATGTTTAAAAAAGAAACGGCATTGAATTGGGCTTTATACAATAAAGCTCCGGAACTTGTTATACGAATGTTGTTAAAGGCTGGCGCAAAACCGGAAGAAAAGATGTTCACCGAATACAGAGCCGTTCTCCAAAAAGCTTTGCTGAAAAACAATGAATCCAATCCGATGACAGAAGCAAAACAACTCTTTGAACGGGAAAAAGAAAAACTGCTAAAAGAATGGAAAGAAGAAGACGAACAAGAAGAAACGGACGAGCCCACCCTATACGATGCGAATGAGGTTGAAATCGACGACGATGAAAACTTTTCAGACGAGGGAGAAGACGAAGAGGGAGAAACCCCATTGCATAAAGCGCAGTCTTCCGAAGTAGCAGAATGTTTAATTAAATCCGAGGTAAATATTGAGGCTAAAAACGCTGATGGAAAAACGCTTCTTTCCGAAATGTGCAAAGAAGGAAAAACAGAAGCTGTTCATCTGTTGATCCAAGCAGGTGCAAACATTGATGTTAAAGATAATTATGGCGTAACACCGTTGATGTTGGCTTCCCGTTGGTCGGGAAATGAGCAAATCGTTTCCGAACTAATCGAAAACGGAGCAAATATTGAGGCTAAAGACGAAGACGGCGATACTGCTTTGCAATATGTCCTGAATAAAAAATGTGCAAAGCTTTTAATAGATGCGGGTGCTGATATTCATACGAAAAACGCCAATAATGAATCCATTTTGGAAAATGCCGTCTGCGCCGAATGTGCACAGTTGTTTATCAATTTGGGCTTGGATGTCAATGAAAAAGATGGTGACGGCGATACTCCGTTGACAGCGTGCGCTGCCTGTCGATTTAAAGAAGAGCCCGAAGGGGAATTGGAAACTTTGCAAGTCCTGTTAAACGCCGGCGCGAATGTTGATGCTGCAAATAACGAAGGGTATACAGCGTTGATGTATATCGCCGAACTGTCAAGGCTGAAACGCCCGCTCAAATTTGTCAAAAAGGCTTTGGAGCTGTTGATTGAAAACGGTGCGGATGCAAACAAACGCAACTATAAAGGACATTCCGCTTTATCCATTGCACAAAAAATAGGAAATCAGGAAGTTATTTCAATACTTAAAAATAATGATCTGAAATTTTCAATAGAAAGGAAATAAAATGAGTCAAACTAAAAAACTAATATCGATTTGCGTGCTTTTTTTAAGCGGTTGTTCGTTTAACAATCTGCCTTTGAAAGAGCCGTATGAAATCAATTATTTTAAATATGATTCCGACAGTGCGGAATTTAATATGAACTGCAAGCATTTAATAGAAATCTGCGATATGTGGCATGGAAATAAAGTGAGCGCTTTATGTATGTCTTATGCGGGCGGAGAAAGTATCTATCCGATAAGCGCCTATTCTCCTTATTATAAAGTCGCCGTGTCGGAGGATAGATCGCACGCTTTTCTGAAAAAAGAAAAAGGAGCTTTCTCAGCTTTCCGCTTGCCGGTTAAAAACAATTGCACGATTACACAAAAGAAATACAAATTAGAAAAAGAAAAGGAGAAAAAAGCTAGAATACAGGCGGCCGAGGCAGCTAAAAAGAAAGCTTTGCAAGAAGAACAACGACAAAAAGCGGAAGAAAAAGCGCGTGAAGCTCTCAGAAAAAAACAAATTGAGGCGGCTAAAAAACAACTTCCGGCATCATGTCGCGATATTATTCATCTCAAAAAGAAAGGAACCGGCGGGTGGTTTGGAAGTCAAGACACAACGATCGGCGATTTTCTGGCAGAAAAAGTTGTGGATATTGAAAATGTGTCAATTCAATGCACTCAAGTCCAAAATCAATTGGATGGAAAGACGTATAACGCGATCGGTTATGCCGGGGAAGGTGAAGACTATCGCGGGATCTTTTTCTCACAGCGTAACGGATGGGTTTTGTGCCGCGGCATTTATTCCGGAAACGACATTGAAGAAAACAAAACGAAGTGCGAAGCTTCTTTTACCGCTTTCGGGTCACTCATCAAAACGACACGGGAAGAATTAGAAGCTTATTGATACGGCTTTTGAAAGAATGATTTGATTAACTTCAAGTACAACTTCTAGGTCGTTTTACCTGAAATACGCAGGCGGGGCATTAGAGCTCCGCCTGTTTTGTTTTTTTATTGTCAAGTGATGCTGTTTTGACTTTTTACGAAAAGAATGCTAAATGCTTTAATATTAAGAACAGGGAGGTTGTTATGAAAAAAATAGCTTTTGTTTTGATGATTTTTATATCTTCTTGTTCCTATATTTCACATATTGATATGTCTGATAATCCGGAGAGTGCACAAAATAATATCAGTACGAATAACACCGATCTTCAGGAAGAACCCGTAATGCCGGAGCGGAATCCTGACTGTATGGATATGGTAAGATTTAAAGTTTTGCAAGTTCTTGGTAACGGATATGCATTGGCTTATGAGTGTAACGAGGGTGATTTTTGCGCCTCCAATACAGTTGTTTTATTAACACCGTTGCCAAGGGTTTACTATTATGATGATATGTATGTAACTGTTCCTAAGGAAAAGTGTGCAGTTCAAAATGGCGTTTTCAGATATGAAACGAAACGAGAAATTCTTAAAACAGTTCCCGTGATTAAATATGATTATGAGTACGCCCCGAGAAATAATGAGGAAATCGAAGCACGTTTCTATGAAACTATGAAAGATTTGAGGTTGGGGTGTAAAGATTCGATGTCCTTTGCTGATAAAACGAACAATCTTGAATCAATGAAAAAATGTGACTGTGTTGTTGATAGCTTTTTGGCCGCATATAAAGAAAAGGATACCTGGATAGAACGTGATAAAATTGTAGAAAATCTACGTAAAAAGGCAGAAGCTAAATGCGGAAAAATACCGGATTATTTTAATTAGGTGTTATGCCTACATAAGATTGAAATAATATATTTCGATATTTTAAAAAGTTGTTATTTGTTGCAACGGTATTGTATCATACTCTAATCAATCTGTGCTTAAACAACAAAGAAAGTGAGTGAAATATGCCGGAAAATAAAGTTTCAAAATTTATTGAAGACGTAAATGAAATAGAAAAGGAAATATCGAAAATATTAAAAGATGAAAAAAGAAAAGGAAATTTTAAGAGCGCCATAGAGACATACATGTATCAAATTCAAGATGAATTGTATAATACAGATTTGTCGGATGATGATAAAAGCGAAGAATTTATAAAAGTATATGCAGATTATTATGGTATGACTCGTAGGGGTAAAGATTTTTGTAAGGAATATTTTAAAATAATGGAAAAATTAAAAGGAGAGATAAATTTAGATTTTGAAACTGTTTTTGATCGGGTCTATGAAATAGCTCATACTGATGAAGTGTCTTTTTCTAGTAAAATGTTGCACACGATAAATCCTGATTTGCCGATATGGGACAGTATCGTTGCAGAAGATCATTTCGGTATGAAAGTTCGCTATTATAAAGCCTATCTGAGAGAATTTAATAAGTATAAATTAAGCAAAAAAGGACAATACGTTATAGGTTTGTTTGACAAGATATGCGGCGATTTATTCGGTAAAGATTCTTTAGAGGCGAACAAGGCGAAAGCTTGCATAACGGATACGAAAAAAATTGATTTCGTTTTATGGCAATGCAGGGAAGAGAAAAAAAATGAGAAAAACGGAGAACGATTTGATAATTAACGTCACATTATCTCACTAATTCAACGTAATTTAATTAAAAACAGCCTAGGGGTGTTAAAAATATCTGCATCTTGCCAATTGTTGTTACAAATACGTCAAAATATCCCGTATTCAGAAAATTTTTTATTACTCTTTGATGTTTGTTCTATGAAAAGATAGTTTAGGTAAGGATTTTTTGGATAAAAAAATGAAGAGCGTTGCTATTTTTTGGATGGTTAACGGTGCGTTGTTTCTGTTCGCCACACCGTTGGAGGATGCGGAAAAAGCGGACGTGTTTTATGACAGTCCTTTGGCACATATCGAACAATGGAAAAAAATACGGCAAGAGCATCCCGAATTTTCCTCAAAATACGAAACATATCCGCGAGGGCGTATGACATATAATGCCCATACAAAAACGTTTCAGTTGATGGCGGATAAGGCGATTTTGACAAACAGAAAGATTCTGGCAGCTATTAAAAACGGATGCGGCTTGACAGAAACGGATAAAGTCGTCCTCATAGCCGATCCGCATTACCGGACTTGATTTTATTTCCGACCTTTAATCTATTGTTCTAAATCCGCCAGATTAAAATTATATTTCATAATATCTTCTTTTTTATTTATTAGGACGTAAGTGCTGGTATATGGAAATGATTAAGATTATCTTATAAGCACATTTTTATTACTAACTTTTTTATAACTTATGGTGTCGCAAAGTTTTATGTTTTTTGGTTCGACATATTGCTTCCCAGTTTTTTTTTAAGTTAGTAAATTATAATTATCTTTAAGAATTTTTATATTTATCCATTTTCTCTGTTTATAAGATTAAGGGCATGATTTAACGTGATAAATATGCTAACAAAACTGTTTTTTGTCAAAAAATGTGATGATGAGGGAAGGCTTATTGTAATCCGACAGCTAACATTTTTTTAGGTCTAGCTTTTGGTAATGTTGCTAAGTTCATTCTGTTTGTATGCACTTTATGCCTTTTAAACAACGGAACTTTTCTAATCCATTCGTGTGAATAAAGCACATTTAAGTAATGGAGACAGCATTTTTTCAATCCCCTAAAAGTCGGGGCACATAAAGTTGATGCTTTGGCTCAAAAAATAAAACGACGTTGTTTTTCAATCCCCTAAAAGTCGGGGCACATAAAGTAGATAGACTTATAAAAGTTAGCGATTAACCAAGTTTTTCAATCCCCTAAAAGTCGGGGCACATAAAGTCGAAAAGCTAAAGCCTGTTCGCGAAACGAAGCGGTTTTTCAATCCCCTAAAAGTCGGGGCACATAAAGTCAAGGACTGAGTTTTTGACATCTGAATGCTGTTTTTCAATCCCCTAAAAGTCGGGGCACATAAAGTTACGGCGGCTTCAAAGTTACTGAAAGCTTTAAGTTTTTCAATCCCCTAAAAGTCGGGGCACATAAAGTGTTTATAGAGAGACATTTAATAAACTAAAACAGTTTTTCAATCCCCTAAAAGTCGGGGCACATAAAGTCGATACTCTTATGGTCTTTGATAAGCGTCGATGTTTTTCAATCCCCTAAAAGTCGGGGCACATAAAGTCAAAGCATAAAAAAATCGATGGAAGATTACGGTTTTTCAATCCCCTAAAAGTCGGGGCACATAAAGTAAAGACCCAGCTGAATATGACTGGGAAGCCTACGTTTTTCAATCCCCTAAAAGTCGGGGCACATAAAGAAAAGGAAACCTTAAAAGCCTTGTATCACTTGGTTTTTCAATCCCCTAAAAGTCGGGGCACATAAAGTCGCTGTACTATCACACACACGCGCGGCCGCTGGTTTTTCAATCCCCTAAAAGTCGGGGCACATAAAGTCGTGCTTTTTTAGCTATTCAACCGCGATCGGTGTTTTTCAATCCCCTAAAAGTCGGGGCACATAAAGTGGTTAAAGCATCTGAAGTGCCTGAATGGGTAGTTTTTCAATCCCCTAAAAGTCGGGGCACATAAAGTCTGTTCTGGATCGTAATTGGTTAAAGTCCAAAGTTTTTCAATCCCCTAAAAGTCGGGGCACATAAAGTTTATGATGATGAACATATACCGAATAATGGTGTTTTTCAATCCCCTAAAAGTCGGGGCACATAAAGTTAGACGAACATTTAACCGATCTTTACGAATGGGTTTTTCAATCCCCTAAAAGTCGGGGCACATAAAGTAACGATTGAAAATAAAGACGCCAGTTTTGGCGGTTTTTCAATCCCCTAAAAGTCGGGGCACATAAAGTGGAGTGGTACGAAAGAAACAACTGTACAAAAGGGTTTTTCAATCCCCTAAAAGTCGGGGCACATAAAGTGCGATAAGGTATGCTATTGACGAATATAGAAGTTTTTCAATCCCCTAAAAGTCGGGGCACATAAAGTAACTGAAGAAGCATCCTCTGTCTACCCGTATCAGTTTTTCAATCCCCTAAAAGTCGGGGCACATAAAGTCATTGTTGCGTATGTCATATACAAGTCTTTAAGTTTTTCAATCCCCTAAAAGTCGGGGCACATAAAGTCGTTGAGCGAATTTGTTGCCGTGATGAAAGAAAGTTTTTCAATCCCCTAAAAGTCGGGGCACATAAAGTATTTTTTCATAGCTTTTTTTACTCGGCAAAAAGTTTTTCAATCCCCTAAAAGTCGGGGCACATAAAGTATGTGTATCATAATACATTGATATTTAAAATAAAAAAACAATTTTATCATAAAAAAGACAGCTGGCGGGGAGCGTTTTGTTCTTGCTTGGACGATTCTCCGGCTAAAATTTCCATGCTTTTAAACTGATGTTCCGTGATAATCAACGCTCGAACACAGCCGTTTGAAGGAACATATCTCTTTAAACGCATCATGTGAGTCTTTACAACCGAATCGCTATGACAATAACGCGTATAAACGGAATACTGCATCATAGAAAAACCGTTGCCGATTAACTCTTTTCTAAATCCTGCCGCCGCACGCCGTTCTTCACGGCTGATTGTCGGCAGATCAAAAAAGACCATCAATCTCTTGTTTTGACAGTTATTCGTCATCTTTGATAAATTCAGGAAATAAAAAATATTCCGCGTTTTTTTCTTTAATCGCCTTGATAAATGAACATACCGTCCGATCAATCGCATTTAAAACGATCGTTTTTTGACCGTCGATAAAACAGGGGGCCTTTAAAACGGAAATCAATCTTTCCCTCATTTCTTTTGTCAGAATGTCGTCGTCTTGCGGCGGAAATAAAAATACGGTACGGTCTATAAACGGTCGGTACGGCTCTATCAGGTCATCTGCTAAATTAAAATTATTTAAAACGCTGTGATGATGAATGCCTAGGCACGGTATCAATCCGTGGGCGGCTATTCGGTTGATCAGTACATTGCGGATAATCGCATAACCGTAATCTAATGCCGCATTCGTCGCGTCTTCGTGATGACGAACAAAACTTTCGGAGAAAAGGTTCTGCCAGTATATGCGGGCAGCCCTTGATTCTGCGACATCGTTTTCTTCAATCGTTCGGCGTTCCGAGATTTCTTTTAAAAGGCGCGCAGTTTCAGGCGAGACCGATTTTAAAACAAAACTTTGATTTAGGATTTTTTGACGTATGTTCCTTTGCCAAAGGCGGTTGCACATTGATTGCGTCATGCCGATTTGTAAAAAAGCGGTTTCAGTTTGACGAAACGGTTTCCCGATCGGCGACAATACGCTGACAGGTCTGTGCTTTCCGTTGCAAAAAATGATCGTTACCGATTTTTCCGATAATTCTGAAATTAATGCGGATGTTAGGGAAATTTGCAAACTTTCTAAAATTAAAACCGCGATGTCTTCCGTCGGAAAGAAAAGGGATTCTTGTGAGACGTAATTATCATAACGCAATTGATTGTTCTGAAATGACAGCTTTCCGCTTGTTTCAATTTTAATGATACGCCAGGACATATTTATTCTCCTTTTTTGATTTTTTTTATTTAAACAGGAGAAACAAGACAAAGGATGTCTTGATTTTAAAATAAAATCTTTTTTTAAATATGAAATACAACCGTTCGTGCTAGAATGGTAAAAATTCCTGAAAGGGCGTTTGTCTTATTCCGTTCGTGTTAATAGCCTGTTTTAAAGGACAAAGAAGTGATTGATTTTAAGACTTTTTCCAAATCCTTGCTTGCAGAAGGCGAGCGCGTGTTGAAAGAAGACATCCTTCCTTATGTTGATAAGCAGACAGAGCTGTTCAAAGATAAATGGCTTGTTAATCGCATACGATTAGGTGTGACGGGGTTGTCCGGCAGCGGAAAAACGACATTTATCACGTCTTTGATTTATCATTTGTTGCGCGATGCCGTTTTAAGCGTTTCGTTCGAACCTGATTTTCCTAAGGACGGGAAGCGATTTCGGTACGAAGAAAATCTTGCATGTTTTAAAAAAAACGTTCCCGAATGGCCGCCTTCAACCGTTGATAAAAGTGAAATCTGTTTGAAAATCAATGACGGAAGAAACGATTTGTATCTGGAAATCGTGGATTATCCGGGGGAGTGGCTGTTGGATTTGCCTTTGCTTGAGCAGTCTTTTTGGGAATGGAGCCAAACCGTCAAAGAATATTTGAGTTGTACGGGCAATCGTTTGCCAGATTGGGCTGTTGGCGCAAAAAAGCTGGCGGATAAAGGATGTAGTGATAATGAAAACGTTCTGGAAATCGCCGATCAATATCGTCTTTGGCTTCATGATCTTAAAAACAAAGGCTTTGAGTATTTACAGCCCGGACGTTTCGTAATGCCGGATACAAAAAGCGATATTTATACTCTTGTTAATTTTTTTCCGTGGGTGTGGGACGACGAACAAAAAAACGAAAACGCGTTGTTCAAAAAATTGGAAGAACGCTATAACAGGTACAAAATTGAAAAAGTTGAACCGTTTTACAGACATTTTAAAAATCTGAACAAACAAATCGTTCTTGTGGATTGTTTGCGTTCTCTGCAAAAAGGAGTGACGGCATGGAACGATTTAAAATTTACTTTGGGCGAGCTTCTGAAAAACTTTTCTTACGGTCGTCGAAACGGTTTTGTCGCGAGATTGCTGAATTCTTTTAAAATCGATCAGGTGCTGTTTGTCGCGACAAAAGCAGATTACGTTTCATATGAAGAAAAACGAATTGAAGCTTTGACGGGGATTTTGAAAAGTGCCGTTGCCGAAGCGGCGGAAAAAACATTCCTGCAAAAAGCAGATGTTGCTTATCGTTCTGTCGCGGCAGTTTCCGTTCAGAAAATTAATAAATCGGATGATGCGGCTTGTTATTATTTTCCAAACGGTAAACAAGGGGTCGAGTTGCCTGAAATGCTGACGCAGGCACGGATAAACGAATTTAAAGAAAAATGTTCTGAATTCGACGGAATATCTCCGCTGTCCCCTCGGCGGATGAATGAAAACGGCGATTTGCCGAACATAGAAATGTTTAATGTTATCAAATTCATACTCGGAGAAAATTGATATGACGGAAAAGCGAAAGTTAAAAACAATCAATGTTACCGAGGATATGATACAACATGACAAAACAGCGGACTTGATCTTGGAGCCGATAGTAATGCCGTCAAGGTCGCCGTGGTATAAAAATTCGAAATTTCTTATTGCGGTTTCTTTTACATTATTTCTTGTTTTGCAGGGGTATTTGACGTTGCGGGACGCTTTTGCTTCGTCAATATTTTTAGGAGCGTTTTATCTGGTCATTATCGGCTTCGCTGTGGCGGCGGTCGGTTTGGTCGTGATGAGGGAATTCGCCGCTTGTATGGCATTTCGCCGAAGAAAAAATTGTCGCGAAACAAACGAAAAATCAGAAGCATATTCGTTTTTGGCACGGCAAAAGTATAATCGCGACGCCGAAGTAAGCAGCAAATTTGCACAATGGAAGCAGCGGGCGGATTCGTATACTTCGGCAAAGGACGTAAAATCTGCGTACAGCGAATTAATACTTGAACCGATCATTGATTGCAAAGTTGCAAGAATTATTTCCGCGAACAGTTCTCAGGCGGCGGCATTCACGGCGACAAGTCCTTTTATTTTTACAGATATGTTGTTTGTTTTTGCTTCGAATTTACGCATGACACGCCAAATTTCAAAATGTTACGGCATGGATTTGGGATTGTCTGTTAGATATCAAATTTATAAAAATGTATTTCATAATATGATGATTTCAGGAGGAGCTGAACTTTTGACGGATATGGCATCGCCCCTCGGCGTCGGCTTGCTTGGAAAATTTTCGGCGAAAATCGGGCAGGGAATGCTTGCCGGGCTGTATGCCGTCAGATTGGGAATTAAAGTCGCGGAACTCTGCCGTCCTGTTGCTTTTACTGATAAAAACAAACTGTCAACGACGGTTGTCTTCAAAGCGGTTTATAATATGTTCAAAGAACGTAAGCTGATTGAGGAAACGAACTAAATTTTTTAACAGTGCCGTTTCGGCATTACGATCGGGAATGATTCCGATATTACGTTGAGCTATGAAGGCAAGTTTAAAAAGGATTATCAAGACCATATCGGCTTGATTAACTTCAAGTACAACTTTGAAGGCTGTTTAGCTAGAACAAGCAGGCGGAGTGTTTGTACTCCGCGTGTTTTGTTTATTCCTCTGCCGATTTAAACCAGTTTTTGCGTCTGTGTTCAAGAACGTTCAGGACTTTTAAAACGTTGCCGACCTAAACGGTCGTATCCCCGTGCAACAGCTTTAAAACCGTCGAAGGCAATATCTTTTTTAAGCACACCCTTTACACGAAACGCAAAATGACGTTATCGTATAAAAAAATGCTAATGAAACTGCTAATGGATTTGCTAATGAAATTGCTAATAAAATCGGACTGGCGGGGAATTTTTATGGCGTATCTTATTGATTTTCAACAAAAACACATCTCTCTAGGGGATTATCCCACGTCCTCCGCCATTTTGGACAAGAACCCATTGTTTTCAACGGTTTTTTTTTTGTGAAAGCTTCAAAAAAAGCGAGCTTTTAAAAGAAAAGCCCGCTTCATTCGTACTATAAAAAGTCAGTGTTAATCGCGAACCGGAACCAGTTCTTCATAAACGGCAAAAACATCCGAGGAAGGCGTTTTGTTGCATTTTTCACACAAAGGTACGATAAACCATCGGCGATCTTCCATGAAAGCTTTTTGAACATGTGCACCGACTTTGGCTTTTGCGCGGCAGTGCGCACATTCATGAGCTTTTTTCCCGCTTTTCTTTTCCCAAAAATCCAGCCAGGAAATATAGCCGTAAGGCGCTTTGTTGTCAGCAGTTCCGTTTAAGTTTTTTACAAGCATAAGCTTCTCCTTATAAAATTAATCTAAAAATTGACAAGAAGGGCTTAGCTTCGTAAACTGTTTTTGTGAAATGTCCGGAAGGTATTAAGACCTTCTTGCCACAGGAAGGGGAAGCTAACGCTTCCTCTTTTCTGTTATAAGGAGCATGCGATGTTTGACAAAAAAAGTCAACTGATTTTTTCATTAATGTACCCTATGCAAAAAAATCTTGTATAAAAAGAGAATTCTGCTATCTTGTTTTTTGGCAGAGAGGGGAATTTTTATGAAATTCGGGGAATTGTTTGATATTCACAGCGGGGTAACCGTACGTAACGGATATAAGGAAGAATGTGCAAAGCCGGTTCGCATTGTTTTGCCAAAGGATGTGCATGCGAACGGGAATATAGACGGTCATACGGTTTCCGTGCAGAATATCTATTATAAAAAAGAGCATCTTTTGCGCGACGGGGACATTCTTTTTTGTGCAAAGGGAACGATAAAGGCGGCGGCATTTTCAGGACAGCCCGAAGACTATGTGGCCTCTTCGGCTTTTTTTATTTTAAGTCCGAAAAGGGAATTGTTTTCCGCATACATAGCGGCATTTTTAAATTCGGAAATGATGAAAGGCGCTTACCGTTCGGCAACGAACGGGTCAACGATACCGTCTTTGCCGATAAGCTATGTATCGGGCATTCAGATACGGTTGCCGCCGTTAAGCGCGCAAAAGCGCGTGATAGAGTTGCTTGATTTGTATAATGAGAAGCTTGCGCTGTTAAGCAGGCGTACCGAATTGGAAACAAAAGCGCGGGATACGTTATTTAAAAAGATTTTTACGGGAGAATTGGTATGACGAACGAAACGGACGAAAAGCAGGCGAGATTAAACAATTTGCTGTGGAGTGCGGCGGATGCGGCGCGTTCGCACGTAGATGCTTCTGTTTTTAAAGATTATATTTTGGTTTTATTGTTTTTAAAATACCTTTCCGAGCTTTCCAAGAAGGAGGCTGCTGAGTTAAGGAAGCGTTACGGTTCGGATGAAGAGGCGTTACAGCGCCGTTTGAAGACGGGCAGATTTTATCTGCCGAAAGGGACGTCTTTTGATGAACTGTACGAGCAAAGGGGGAAGGACGATTTTGGTGCTCTGATTAATCAGGCGTTGCATGCGATTGAGGATGCGAACAAATCGACGCTTGAAAATATATTTCAGTCCGTTGACTTTAACAGCGAATCCGTTTTAGGCAAGAAAAGTAAACGCAATCCGATGTTGATAGGCTTGTTTGAAGTATTCAAGACGGCGGATCTTGATATATCCAATCAAGACGTTGTCGGAAATGCGTACATGTATTTGATTGAACGTTTTGGTTCGGATGCGGGCAAGAAAGCCGGGGAATTTTTTACTCCGGCCAAGGTGTCGGAGCTTTTAGCCAAGCTGGGCGGTGCGCGCGACGGTTTTTTAATTTTGGATCCGGCGTGCGGTTCAGGGGGATTGTTGTTGTTGGCGGGGCATGAAGTTCCTTCGGGCAATTGTGCGCTGTACGGTCAGGAGAGTGTCGGAACGACCTACAACATGGCGCGAATGAATATGTTTTTGCACGGCAAGAATTCTGCGCGGATTGAGTGGGGAGACAGCCTGCGTGAGCCGGCATTTGTTGAAGCGGACAGGTTAAAGAAATTTGATTTAGTGTTGGCGAACCCGCCGTTTTCATTGGACAACTGGGGTTATGACGATTTGCAATCGGACAAATACGGACGTTTTACGCGCGGGATGCCTCCGAAATCAAAGGGGGATTATGCGTTTATTTTGCATATGATAGCGTCGGCGAAGGACTTTACGGGGCGTGTTGCTGTTATCGTTCCGCACGGAGTATTGTTTCGCGGGGCAAGCGAGGGGCGCATACGTCAATCTTTGATAGAAGACAATTTATTGGATGCGGTTATCGGACTGCCTAAGGGTCTATTTCAGACGACTGACATTCCCGTAGCGATTTTAATTTTTGACAAGTCCCGACAGGCGGGCGGAAAGAATCAAGACCGTAAGGACATTTTGTTTATAGATGCCAGTCGGGATTACATCAGCGGCAAGAAGCAAAATACGTTATCGGACGATCACATTGAAAAAATTCTGACGACGTATCGTGAACGCAAGGAAACGGAAAAGTATTCGCATATTGCGCAACCCGAAGAGATTAGTGAGAACGATTATAACCTGAACATACCGCGTTATGTTGATACGTTCGAAGCAGAGGAGGAAGTTGACTTGCCGGCGGTCAAGGCGGAGATAGAACGTATAGAAGCGGAACTGACCGAGGTACAGGAACGAATGGACGGGTATTTAAAGGAACTGGGGCTGTAATAAGTTCTGTTCCTGTGAGGGAGATAGATGATAGTTTTTTAGGAAATAAATTATTTAAGGAAAACAATGGGAAAAAGAGAAGCAAAAAAAATTTTAACACAACAAGAAGCAGCTTTGGCGAAAGCAATGTTCTTATATACTGATAAGAACAATCAGCAAATTCTGTCGTATTTTATTCGTCCGGGGAACGATATAAACGGTCGCGTTATGACGCAATTACGTAAAAAGGTAATTCACAAAAACGTATCTCCCGCATCAAGAGAGGAAATGGAAGCTTTTATTAAAGAAAGAGAAATTCAATCCGGTCTGGTTATTCCGAAGACAGAAAATCCTATTATTTTATATCAAATTCCCGGGCGAGAGATCGAGATTTCTGTAAGGATTGATGAAGCCAATGAAACTGTTTGGCTTACACAGTCCGAGATGGCACATTTGTTTAATAAAGATTTTAACACGATTAACGAGCATATTCAGAATATTTATAACGAGTGTGAATTAGAACCGATATCAACATCCCGGGAATTCCGGGATGTTCGAACAGAAGGGAACAGAACAGTTTCCCGTAAAGTGATGCAGTATAATTTGGATATAATTATTTCTGTTGGTTATCGGGTAAAATCCTACCAAGGCACGCAATTTCGTATTTGGGCGAACCGAGTTTTAAAGCAATATTTGTCCAAGGGCTTCGCATTAAATCAGAAAAAGCTGTTAGAAGAACAAGGAGAAAATCTTTCAGCTTTGCAAAAAGCGGTTGATTTAGTGCAAAGAGGTGTCAGTCAACGAATAACGTCTTTGGATGAAGCGGGGATCCTCATGCGAATTTTGTCGGATTTTTCGCAAGGCTTAAAGTTATTGGACGACTATGATAACAATGCTTTGGATGCAAGCGGAAAAACGGACAAAGAAGCCGTAATAATAGAAGTGAGCGAGTTTTTAGAAGTGATTGACAAAATGAAGCCGTGTTTTGAATCAGCTGTATTTGCCAATCCGAAAGACGACAGTTTTAATAGTTCTGTTAATCAGATTTATCAAACATTTGGTGGTCAGGATTGTTATTCGAGCATAGAAGAAAAAGCGGCAATGTTGCTTTATTTAATAACGAAGAATCACAGTTTTTCGGACGGGAATAAACGTATTGCGGCACAATGCTTTTTATATTTTTTGGAAAAGAACGGGCTTTTATATGAAGAAGGACAGCCAATAATTGACAATGCAACGCTGGCGGCTATAACGGTTTTGATTGCCGAAAGCAAATCTGATGAAATGGAAACAATTAAACAAATGGTTGTAAGTATTTTGAATAGGAATAAAATGAATTACGGGCAAGGCTGTAAAAAAGGATAAACGTACAGTAACGGAGAAAATAATGTCGGATAATGAGATGCAGAGGAATAAAGATGGAAATGTTATGGAAAATGGAATAGTTTATGTATTGTCAAATCCAGCAATGCCGGGACTTTATAAAATCGGGATAACGGGGCGTGAAGAATTGCGCGCCAGATTACGGGAATTATATGCCAATACGTCAATTCCTGTTCCATTTGAATGTGAATATGCGCGCAGAATAGATAACTACAAACAAGTTGAAAAAGCCCTTCATACAGCGTTTAGAACGGAACGAGTTAATCCCGAGCGTGAGTTTTTTAGGACGGAACCGGATCGTGTCAGAGCTGTTTTAGAGCTGTTTCCGGGTGAAGATGTTACACCCGAAGTGCGGAGAGATATTGATAAAGATACGACACCAACAGATAAAAGCGCAGGCGAACGATTGAAAAAAATCCGTCGCCCGCCATTGAATTTTGAAGAAATGAAAATACCTGTAAATTCTATACTGAAATTTGAAAGAGGCAATTTGTCGATTCAAGCAAGCGTAAGTTCTTCCAAACGAGTTTTGTACGAAGGACAAGAATACTCATTAACGGCATTAACTCGAAAGCTGTTAAAAATACCTTACGCTGTTGCTCCGTGTTCATATTGGACGTTTAACGGCAGGAATTTAGACGAGATTTACGAAGAAACATATCCGATTGAGGAATGATGTTAGGGGATAAAAATGGATCAAACATCCTTGTGGGTAACGTATCAATCTTTAATTTCAGCCATAATCGGTGCGGCATTTACAGCTGTACTGTGGATTTTAACAAGGTTTTTTAACGAACGGCAAAAAACATACGAACGTCGTTATGCTATATATAAAGCTTTAATTTCAAATGTACGAAATGTTGTCTCTTTTGAATTTGTTTCATCTTACAATATGCTGTTGGTTGAGTTTCAAAATGATAAAAAAATATTAGCGGCACGAGATAAATTTTTAGATTGTGTTAAGCGAGACCCCGCAAAAGACGAGGATGGACAGAAAAGACAGGACGCCGATCTTGATGATGCTCTTGTTCGTTTGATTGATGCCGTAGGAAAAAGTATCGGCATCAAAATGGAACAAATGGATATAAAAAACAAAGTATATATGCCTAAAGCTTTCGTGGACAATGAGCAAACGCAACGAGATTTAATCGCTTTAAATAAATCAGTATTAAAAGAATGGGATATTCTTTTAAAAAGATGCAATGAAGCCTATGTTGTTTTGCAGGAAGGTCAATCGAATGACGAAGACTAATCAAAAAATTCCTGTGGGGTGGAGTGTTAAAAAGTTGGGAGAAATAGGAACGTTTGTATCAGGTGGAACGCCTGATACAGAAAAGCCTGAATATTGGAATGGAGATATAGTCTGGCTAACTCCTTCTGAAATAACAAAATTGAAAACAAGATTTGTGTCGGACAGTGAAAGAAAAATAACGAAATTAGGATTGAAAAATAGTTCTGCCGTTCTTTTGCCTAAAAATAGTCTGATTATATGTACCAGAGCAACTGTCGGAGATTGCTGTATTAATACTAAAGAAGTTTCTACAAATCAAGGGTTTAAGAATTTAATACCAAATAATAATTGTGTTGATTTTTTATATTATTTGATTTCTATTCATAAAAATGATTTAATCCGTAGAGCCTGCGGCAGTACATTTCTTGAAATTTCAAAACATGATATTGAAAAGCTTAAATATGTTTTTCCCCCATTAGTAGAGCAAGAGAAGATTGCGGAGATTTTAAGCTGTTGGGATGAAGGCATTGAAAAATTGTCGGCGTTGATTGAAAAAAAGAAACTTCAGAAAAAAGCCTTGATGCAAAAACTATTGACCGCAAAAATTCGTTTGCCCGGCTTCACTGATCCGTGGAGTGTTAAAAAGTTGGGAGAAATAGGAACGTTTGTATCAGGTGGAACGCCTGATACAGAAAAGCCTGAATATTGGAATGGAGATATAGTCTGGCTAACTCCTTCTGAAATAACAAAATTGAAAACAAGATTTGTGTCGGACAGTGAAAGAAAAATAACGAAATTAGGATTGAAAAATAGTTCTGCCGTTCTTTTGCCTAAAAATAGTCTGATTATATGTACCAGAGCAACTGTCGGAGATTGCTGTATTAATACTAAAGAAGTTTCTACAAATCAAGGGTTTAAGAATTTAATACCAAATAATAATTGTGTTGATTTTTTATATTATTTGATTTCTATTCATAAAAATGATTTAATCCGTAGAGCCTGCGGCAGTACATTTCTTGAAATTTCAAAACATGATATTGAAAAGCTTAAATATGTTTTTCCCCCATTAG